>VTLG01014592.1_pt1 | contig 38104 bp, 48 predicted proteins | sample 4694571 | NCBI WGS metagenome assembly VTLG01 (sample SAMN12604809, study PRJNA352737) | marine metagenome | biome: ENVO:00000447; feature: ENVO:00000209|ENVO:00000569|ENVO:01000036; material: ENVO:00002151; isolation source: viral sequences binned using virsorter ...
ACATACACATGAAACTCTAAACTGTTTGAACTCCTATGATCAATAGATTGAACTGTAACATAACATTAACATCTTCTGCGACCACAGGGGGTAAGACACTGCAAGGGGTGCAGCAGGGCGGGGATGTGCAGTGTGTTACAGGTGGAGTAAACAAAGACTGTTCTTGTGCTGAGAATCTTTGTGACGTGATACCTGGATACGGGAGACATTTTGTTATGGAGCAGGGGAGAGTATGTATATTAGGTGGTGTAGGGCAATGTTAAGTTACTCGGTTACTGAATCGGAGTTACCTGAAGATGTTACTTGGCTACAGGCTGATGGTTTTGAGGGTGGTTTGATTGGAGTAGGTCAGCAGTTTCGAGAACATGGAGTGGGTTATGTTGGAGTGTACAGTATAGCTTTGTGTATTGGAGTGTTGATGGATAGAGATGGTATGACATTGGATGAGAGTATGGAGTATATGGACTTTAATGTATTGGGATCTTATGTTGGACCAGATATGCCAGTATTTATATGGGATTTGGGATTATTGGAAGGTAGGGTAGAGGATGCCGACTAGAACGAAGGGAGAGGTGTTGCGAGACAATGTTTTGTTGGTGTATCCGGAGTGGAGTAGTTGGTCTAGGGATTTGCGTAGGTTGTTTGTGTTGTTGCCGAGTTACGGGGTGGATTCTGATGCGATGGAGAATTTGTGTCGTGATTTGGGATGGAAGTATGAATTACTGATGGGTAAGGTAGAGAAGTGTGAGAGTTTTCGTTTGGCTTTGGATGAGTATGTATCTAATGGCTGTAAGTACAGGACAGCTATAGGTGTTTATACGAGTAGGAATGGTAATTTATTGGATCGTAGTGTGAAGTGGAGTGATTTGCAGCACGTTTATATGATTGAGAGTGCGATAGGTGGGTATATAAAGGGAGAGGTAGGTAAGTTGAGTCCGAGTGAGTCGAAGTTGGTTGAGAAGTCTGGTTTGCAGGATATAGAGCCACCGATACATCAGAAGGATCTGCGTTGGTATGCTAAGGATGTTACAGCAGGGAAGGTGAATGGTGGTGGTGGCGAGCAGTCGTTGCATGATTTAGCTGACTCGATAGGTGGTTAGTGTATGAAGCCTTATTACCAGGATGAATCTGTTACGATATACAACGCTGATTGTAGAGATGTATTACCCATATGTGATGTTGATTTGGTTATTGCTGATCCACCTTATAATATTGGTTGGAAATATGATATATACAAAGATGTTTTATCTGAAATAGAATACTATAAATTTCTCAAAACAACACTTGGCAAGATGCCTTGTGTATTAATACATTATCCTGAATCTGTATTTAGATTTTCAATAGAGATAGGTATTCCACCTGAAGAAGTAGTTGCATGGGTTTATCACGCAAATATCAAGAAACAGTGGCGAAGCGTAGCATGGTTTAATTCTAAACCAGACTTTACTTTAGACAGTCAAGAGTATCGAAATAAAAAAGATAAGCGTATACAAAAAAGAATACAAAAAAATTATGAAGCTAGACTCTATGATTGGTGGGAAATTGAACAGGTTAAATGTCATACTTTTGAAAAAACCTTACATCCCTGCCAAATACCAGAAAAGTTAATAAAACGAATAATACAAATTACACCAGGCACAGAAGTCGTTTTAGATCCATTTATGGGTTCTGGTACTACATTAAGAGCAGCAAAGGATTTAGGAAAAAAAGCTATAGGTATAGAGATTAGCGAGGAATATTGTGAGATAGCAGCAGAACGCATGAGTCAGTCAGTTATGAATTTAGGTGTTTAGTTATGGCTAGAGCAAAGATGTCCAGTGTGAAGTCCAGTGCGAAGTATTACAGGAAAAACGCTAAGGCCAGAAAAAAGAAAGCGGCATATGATACAGCTTATCATTCGACACCTGAGAGAAAGGCGTATCGGAGAAAGTTAGCAAAGGTGCGTAGAGACAAGGGAGTGATGGGTAAAGGCGGAAAGGATGTATCTCATATGAAGGGTGGCAGGTTTAAACTGGAAAACGCATCCAGGAACAGAGCCAGGAATCGAGGAAAGGCATGACATTTGAATATAACGCTTCTGCATGGCAAAAAAAGTTTCACAGTTCTAAGGCAAGAATAAAAGTCATCTGGGCAGGTCGTAGAGCAGGCAAGGGGAGAGCAGCGTTATCGGAGATGCTTAAAAACATATCTTTAGCGAGTAAGACACCATTTTTAGCTACGGAAGAAATAGCCAAACATATAAATGTAAAACCTGGATATGATCTGACGAACACATTAGAACCACAGATCCATGTATGGGTAGTTGCTCCATCTTTCAGTCAGTCGAGACAGGCTTGGAACGAGATGAAACAGTTTATGCCGAAAGACCTTGTGGTGCGAAGAAAACCAGGACAAGGTGGTGGTAGGGGATCTGGTTGGAACGAAGAATCAAAAACTGTATGGTTGAAATTAAATGACAAAAAATTAAAAAGAACAGATGTATATATAGAAATTAAATCTGCTGACGATCCAGAATCCTTACAGACAGCAGGACCAGATTTTATATGGATTACTGAGTCTCAGGATATAAAAGAAGCGGCATGGAACAAGTTACGGCCAATGCTGAACTCGTCAGGTAGATTAGGTCATGCCTGTATTGAAGGGATACCACCTTATGGAAGAAGTCACTGGTTTTCAAGATTATTTAAATACGCATCTGAGAATCCATCAAAAAGATACGAAGCGTTTCATGCGACAAGTTTTGAGAACGCATTTTTAACTGAAGATCAAAAAGAAGGTATACGAGAAGAAAAAGAAACGATGCCTATACCGATCTGGGAACGTATGTATATGGCAAAGCAACCAGATGGCGGTGCAGGATTCTTCAGACAATCCAAGATAGAAAATGCAGCAGTAGCAAAAGATTATTTTAATCCACAACCAGGCAGAAGATACGTAGCAGGTCTGGACTTGGGTAAAAAGCAAGACTATACAGTATTTATAGTTAAAGATGCTCGATCCAGAGCAAGTGTATATGCTGTCGAAATGTCGGGTACTGACTGGATGAGTCAGATGGAATCAATCGTACATGAGGTTAAAAAATGGGGAATTGACGATGTAAGGGTAGACTCAACAGGGTTAGGTGATGTAGTATTTGATAATCTACTGGCAAGCGGTTTACCAGTCACGCCTTTTAAATTTACTAGTCAGAGTAAATATCAACTGTTCCAGAATTACTACCTGGCACTGGAAAATGAGACAGTTACTTTCCCTACAGGTTGGGAAACACTAATCAAACAGTTGGAAGATATAAACATCCGTCAATCTGGAAATGGCGGTTATATATTTTTTACGGAATCACAGGAACATGATGACTGGGTTGATTCAGAACTACTTTCGCTTATGGCGTGTGATCCACCAGGTATTGAAGGTGGAGAATTTGCGCTTGCTCGACCTATCTCTAGGATGCAACCTATCCGACCTCGTAATTCAAAGAAACCATCTGGTCTATTGCAGAAGCTACGTGCCGAAAAACAAAAGAAGCGTAAAGAAATGATTGAACAAGAAGAAATGGTGAATATCTAATGGTAATGTCAGCACAAGATCGAGAACAGGTAACTGAGGAAGATATCAAAAGGGAAAGAGCAAATCCTCTTGAAGAACCTTCGATTACTCAACAATGGATACATTCCAAACTTGAATCAGGTGGTCATCTTTTCAGAGATTTCCGTAATAACTGTGAAACAGCAGATGATTTTTATTTAAACAATTTCGAGATACCTGCACCCGATGGCGGAACTATGATAAGACTCGGCACAGCTCGAAGTATTATCTCAACGCTTGTATCTCATATTACCCCTCAATTCCTGGATATAAGTGTTCCGCCACCAGGACCAAGAGGTCAGGCAAGAGCAGAAATGATGGAAAAGTTTCTGACTGGTGCGCATCATATGTTAGAACAAAGAACTCCAACTCACAGAGAACTTGTAAAACACGCAGGTCTTTATGGTGTAGCTTGGGAGAAAGTAGAGTTTGCTGCCAACGAATGGTCAGACTTTCCTGAACCACCATCAGATGAACCAGACGAAAGTTATAGATCCGCAGTAAGAAATGTATTAGAAAAAAGAAGTATTTTATGGCCAATTAAAGCATCAGCTATAAATCCTCAGAATTTAATCTGGGATATGAATAACGGATCTAATCCTAGATGGGTAATTTATGATTATGAAGTTGATGCAGGTTGGGTACAGGCACATTTTCCAGAATGGAATCATTACAAAGAAGGATATGTAAGGTTTTGTGAAGTCTGGACTCATTCACAGGTAGCTTATATGGCAGATGGTCATTGGGCGATGCAACCACGTAAACATGGATATAAAAGATTACCATTTATTATGTATTGGCCTATGATGGGATTACAGACTGTAGAAAATTCACCAGAGGACATTTATCAGGGAATACTACATCCAACATTCGATATGTTGAAAGCACAAAGTCAGTTAGCATCTCATTATATTGATATCGTAGCAAAGTCAGCTTGGCCTACATTACAATTTGCAGGTCCAATGGGAATTACCGAAGAAGTACAGGCACAATGGGATGATACTCCAGGTGCTAAAAACGTAAGACCACCAAACGTAGAAGTTGAAATATCACCAACTCCAAGTCCACCAAGTGAAATCGGTGTAGCAAAAGAATTTTTAGACGAATCTATCGAAAGTGCAACAGTACCAAGTGTAGCTAGAGGTCAGCGACCAACAGGTGCTGCTTCTGGTTATCACACAGCAGTTCTAGCAGGAATTGCGTCACTGAACTTCGGTGCAGTAAAAGAAGCTATGGAAAGAGGAATACAGGACAAAGGTGGAATTGTACTTTCAATAGTAGAAAATGTAATAAATGACAGAGTAACTGTTTTCGGAAAAACTGAAGCAGGTACATTAGATGCAACAATCAAACCAAGAGACATTAACGGACATTATGTAAATATTGTTAGAATAAATTCTGTCTCTCCAGAGGAACAAGAACGTAGGTTGAATCTCTGGTCGAACCTTTGGAGAGCAGGGTATGTGGATCTCGATACCGCACTTAGAAAAGGTGGCGTTTCTAATCCTCTTGAAGTAAGAGCAAAATTACTTGAAGAAGCGTTTATGAAATCAGATCCTGTTCAGCAACAGTTACAGATGGCAGCAGCAAAAAGAGTTCCTACGCTTTCTCAGATAGTTGAAGCAGCAGCAGCAACAGGTAGTGGTCCGATATCAACTCAGGAAGCTGAAAGTATTGCACAGAATATTCTTAATACTCAGGGCGCACAACAGCTACCCAATGCAGGTAATTTCTCCAGTGTAAATCAACCACCAAGAACTAACGAAATGGGTAGGGTAATGCCGTCTACAAGACCTGTAATTCCTGGTTCTATGCAGGAAATGAATCAGACAGGTGCTGCAATAGCAGGACCAAGAACAGGTAATGTACGTGTTCCTGCCGCAGATATCTCACCAGGAGCAAGAGGATAATGGCAAAAAAACAAAATATATTCGAGTTAGCTTTTACCAGGTTTGATGAAACCTCAAAAAGACATCTTGATCATATAGAAAAAACGTATAAAGGTTTTGGTAAATTACCAGAAATAAAACAACAAAAAAAATCAACAAGTGTTTTTAAGAAAAACCCATTTGAGAGGACAATATAATGCCTTTAGTATTTAATCCCTTTACTATGCAGGAAGAATGGATACCTGATCAACAAAGTGTAGCGCCACAACCACAACGACCAGATTTTGGAACTGCACCATCAGGGCTACCTTATATGATGTCGCCTGATATGCGATCAGAATATGATCAAACTTTTGCTAGTTTACATCCAGGCGGTAGAGTACAACAACCTTACGAATTTCAACTCAAAGATCCGAATTATGTGACATTTGAACAAATGGCAAAATGGAATAAAAGAGTAGATGATGCTTTTAATCAAAATCAAATTACAGAACAGGAAAGAGACAGAATTAGAGATAATGCTTCTCTTATTGCACAAGGGCGACAACAATTTAATTTAGACAATGAATCTATGGATGGATTATTTGTAAGAATGGCAAGTGAAGGCGCAAGAACTGCAATGTCTGGTTGGAGTCTTTTAAATCCATTTGATGATCCGAAAGGTGCGATGATTGATTACAAAGATGCTAAACAGCTCGAATGGAAACCTTTTAGTAGAGATGAAGAAGTAAGTGTTCCGCCACTACAAGATTTTTACGGAGAAGAAGAATTTGAAGATTTTACTGGTAGCGGAAGTGTAGCAGGTAGAAATATGGAAATTCCACAGCAAACTACGTCTGGTACAAGTGATGTCGATTATAGTACATGGCAAGGTATGGCGGATTGGGAAAAAGACGAATATTTAAGAGCAGGTGGAATAGAACCAACTAAACCTATTCAGTCAAATGTACCAGGTGACGATTTCAGAAAAGCATCAAAAGAATCAGAAGTAAAACTACAAGAAAAATTAGTTGCATCAGATGAAGATTTAAGGGAACGTGTAGTTAGTAAATTTGGTGATAAATATGATATTTTATTTCGTGATCAGTTTTATGTTCCTCAATACGATGAACAAAGTAGAGTGCAAAATCCACACCAAGATTTCAAGAATCTTTTTAATAGACCAATAGGTAAAAGTCAGGAAGCTAGAGAAAAACAAGAATTATGGGATGAATTAGAATCGTTTTACGACAGGAAATCAGGTGAATCTGGATTAGTAAATGCAACAAATCAATGGTTTTCTAATAATATACCTATATCCGAAGAAGCATTTATTGCACAGCAAGATAAATATACAGAAGTAACAGATGTAGGTGGATTTGCAAAAAGAGGTGATCCTAATTATGGTTCGGAAGTTGCTTATAAATCTTGGAAAAGAAATCAAGAAAAACAAAGAAATCAATATCGAAAAAATCAAAAGTTTACTGCACAAGGTTTTGACTCAATATTGTCTGGTAAAACAAATTTACAAGGTTTAGATTTAGAACAGCAAAGATCAGGTAGTGCAAAGCAGAATTTTATTAATGATTTTCTTCAAGGGAAACGAGATGGAACAAATTATCAGGAATTAATTGATAACGATTTTATGAGTATAGATGATGCTATGATGATGGCAGAAGGATCTTGGGGTGGATTATCTGACCAAATAAAATCAACTTTTGGTTCATTAACAGATGATCAAGATGTAGACAAATATCAGGTATTTGATGACCAAAAACCTCAATTCTTTGGTGATATAGAAGGTGGAGCAGATGCAATAGCAGGAACAGGTACAGGAACAGGTACAGGAACAGGTACAGGTACAGGAACAGGTACAGGCACAGGAACTGGTATTGGAACAGGAACAGGTATTGGTACAGGAACAGGTACATCATTTTCACCTGGAATATCCGTACCAACAGCAGACTTGTATCAAACTATTGCAGATATTTATAATTTTGATCCTGGCATGGTTCAAAGTATGGCAAATAATGGTGAATTACCACCTGTTCCTACAGCTTTGACAAATGCTTTGAAAAGACCATTTATACAAGTTACTGAAATGCAAGCGACTGATGATGGTGCAGGTGGCACTATACAAATTCCTTCTACAAGAATGGTTGAGAATCCTGCTATAAGAGTTATGATGGATGCCTATACAAGGCAATTAGAATCACAAGTTCAGGTTTTTCGTGATAAATCACAAAGAGATTATCAAACAGCAGAAGGTAAATTACAAAGAGACAGCGACATAGACAGAGCATTAATATCAGCTACAGGCGGACTTGCAGGTAGAGGTGAAGGTGATCTTTCAGCAGAGCAACTAAGACAACAGCAGTTATCGCAACAGCAAATTGCAGCAACTGGTGGATTAGCAGGTTATACACCTTTCACCGATGCACCTTCAGCACCTTTGGCTACTCAGGCAGGTGATATACAGCAACAGTTGTTTGGTACTGATCCTACACAGGCAATCGGTACAACAAGAAGCCTTACACCTTACGAACTTGCACAATTACAACTAGAACCTCAACGTATGTTACAGGCTCAGGATCTAGCACAAAGACAAGAAGCCGCAAGACAATTTGATGCAGATTTTGGTTTGCAACAACAACAGCATCAGGCACTTTATGGTGGTGTTGGTCCAACAGGATTAGAAGTACAAAGACAACGTGAAGCAGAAAGACAATTTAGAGAACAGCTTGCTATGGAACAAAGACGACAGCAATTTACTGAACAACAATCTCAACAGCAAAGACAACTTCAGTTAGCACAGATGCTATCAGATCCAACTTCCCTAGCTACACTTTCTACAGTTTATGGTCCAAATATTGGTAATCTTGGCGGAGCAGGTACTGGTACTTTAGGACAACCAAATTTTGATATGAGTTCAACTTCACCTTCTTTCACACCATATTTAGGTGGAGAGACATTAACTCAACCTCAATTTGAAGATTTATCACAGTTTGGTCAAGGTAGTTATACAGCAGCAAGGGCGCAACAGGGAGAAACACCAGAAGAACAAAGACGAAAACGACAAGATATTACACCAGGATTTACTCCAAGTCCTAGAATGCCAACAGGATTTACAAGTTCTTATATGACTGGAGAATTATACTAAATGGCTCTTTCTCCAGAAGAAATATTAAGAATACGTAACAGGGCAAGACTTTATACACAGGCACAACAGGCGTTAGCTAACAGACCTGTTCAACAGCAACCTGTCGTAGTTTCGCCTGAACAAAGAGTACAACCTGAAAGAAATTGGGCCAAAAGACTTGGTATGGGTGCTTTAAGATTTCTTGATCAGTCTGCTGCTATTGGTGGTGGAACATTAAGACGAGGAATACAGGCACTACAACCTGGAGAACAAAGATTAGAAGCTGAACTAAGAAAAATAAGAGAACAACAAGGACCAGATCAAGGTTTTGGTCAAACTCTACAAAGATATGGTCAAGCATCAAGACTTGATCCAGGAAAGAAATTATTTGAAACACCATTTGGATTTGCAGAAAAAGGAAGTAAATTTAATCCATTACCATTTACATATCTTCCACAGGAAGTTACTAGCAGAGGTGTTGCTGAAGTAGTAGGTGATCCACTAAACGTAGCTATGTTAGTTCCATTTGTTGGTGCGCCTGTAAGAGCAGCAGAAAGTGCAGTTCTCGGTGCTGCAAAAGGTGCGGTATCAGGAACACTAGGAAGTGTCGGTAGAGGTTTAGCAGCAGGTGGTGGTACTCGAACAGTTGGTGGAGTCTTAAGTGGTGTTGCACAAGCACCGATAAGAGGTGTGGTACGAGCAGGTGAAGAAGCCGCTAGAAGTGCTACTAGAGCAGTACAACTTGAAAAACAATTAGGTAGAGGTATAGTTTCTAGGGCTACACCAAAAGGTGCTAAAGCTGATATTCCTACTGTAGATCCTGGACCAAGACACGAAGTACAACAAGTAACTAGAGCAAGAACAGGTGTATCAGATTTAGATAATCCAAAAACTAATTCTGACGTTATAGAAGAAACAGCAAATAATATTACTACACCTGTAGACGAATTTTCTCAAACTAGAGGTGGTAAGTACGTTACAGGTAATTATGCACCAGGATTTAAAGAAACATTTGGTAAGTCAAAATTATGGACATCATTTACTGAAAGAACAAGCGGACTTAAAGGTGTAGCTAATTTAGAAGGTAACTCTCCATTAGGAAAAATTGCAAGAATTATTAATAAACATAACAAAGCAGTAACACAAGGTAATCAGGCTCAGGATCTTATAAATATAGCTGTGAGAAACCTTGAAAGAGAAATGGGAACAGATGCTTTTACTTTTACTGATCAAGGATTTATTTCTAATGTTTTTAAAGATGCCAACGGAAATGTTATGGCATGGGATGCTTTATCCCCTAATCAAAAAAAGCAAACACATTCTCTTAAGGTTTTTGAAGAAATAGCGAAAGACTACGATTACAAATTAAAAAGAGTTGATAATAGAAATGCAGATGGCGGTTATACCTACAAAATAAAAACTGACAAAAAACTAAAGCAAACAATTACCTTAAATAGACGACAGGTGATGTTGGCAGAAGGTGTATTGGATAATTTGAATGAAATGGGTAAACACGCTTACAAAAAAGAAATAAATGAAGGAATAAGAACGGGAACACTTACTCTAAAAAATATAGATCCTATAGATTTGAAAGGTCAAACTGATCCAGATGAAATTCTTAGGGAAATAGCTATTGCACATGGAGTTAAATTTGGTAAGAAAAAAGGCAAAGGTGGATATGTTGCTCATATCTGGAAACTTGGTGAAGATGTAGAAGATTTTGCTGATTGGGAAGCAGCATATGGACTTAAATTTACAAGAACCAGAGCAGGACTACGTGAAAAAATTGAAAAATCCAGAAAGTATTCTACCGATGAATTAGTTGATGATTTACTTTCAGGTGAAGCAGAAAGATTAGGAAGGCGTGTATTATTTACGCCTGCTGACATGGTTTCCAATTATGGAAAAATGGCAACAAGAAAAGCAGCAAGAGATGATTTGGAAATCGAATTAAGAAAAGTATGGAAAGACAGAGCAGAAGCGGTATATAAAGAAAATGCAGATGTATATTTGTCAAAAGCAACTTGGATAAATAAAAAAGCATCAGGTAAATCTTATACAAAAGAAGAAGCTAAAAAAATTATAGACGAACATTTTGAGTCATATAAAAACAATGTTGGTGATGACTTAGAAGAACTTGTAGATTTAGATGAAGTTATAGGTAAAGATAATCCTTTTGATGACGAGTTTAATGCAGCAATAAAAGATATACAAAATAGAGATCCATCTTTAACTGAACTGGAATCTACTGCATTAGCTTTCAAATATGTTTCTCCAGAAATAGGTAAACGATTATCACGACACGTAGGTATTCGTGAAAAAGGTGGAGTATCAGGTTTCAGTAAATGGGTAAACAATGAGATATTTGGGCCATTACGTGGATTACGAGCAGGTATTGACTTCGGTTTTATGGGAATAAACACATTACCTCTTTTATTTGTCAGACCACAGGCTTATGCGCAAGCATGGAAACGAGCCATAGCTTCACTAAAGGAAGAAAATTATCAGGCATTTGTAGCAAAAAATTTAGATAAATATATTGACATGACAGAAATGGGTATAACTCTAAGTGGTCACAGTACAGATATTTTTGATGCTCTACAAAGTCCTTCAGGTACTTTAGGTATCGCAGGTAGAACACCTTTAGTTGGTAAATTTGCTGAACGACAATTAAGTAGAGTGCAGTCACCTTTGGAAAGATCATTTTATGCTTCACTGGATTCGGCAAGATTGTCTATGTACGATATGTATAGTCCATTATGGCGTGATTTAAGTGGTGCAGAACGAGTAGCTATGCGTAATAGTATGTCCGATTTTATTAATTATTCAACAGGTGGTTTTAACTCAGTACAAGAAGGTATTACACCTACACAGAGAGATATAGAATCTGGTTGGATATTCTTCTCACCTAGATATACCAGAGCATCTTTAGCACTTGTAGGTAAAGCGTTCTCTGGAGATTTAGCAGGTGTAGAAACTAGACGATTGATCAACAATGCACTGACTGTGGCCATACCTATGTATATTCATACAGCAAAAGCATTAGAACAAGAACCTAATTTAGATCCAACTTCAGGACAATTTCTTACAGTAAATATAAATGGAGATAATATTGGTCCTGCAACATTTTTCAGACAACTTGCAACTCTTTCTGCAAGACTAATTGAAGATCCAGAAGCTGTTGCATTTATAGATGACAGACCAGGACTTACATTTAAAGATAAAGTATTCAATCATCCTATAATCAAATTCTTTAGAGGTAGAACACCATTAGGTACAGGACTAGCTGTAGATATAGCAACTGGTTCAGACTACATGGGTAATGATATTGAAGGTGCTGTAGACTGGTCAAAACATCTTGGTGTCATGTCACTACCATTCTGGGCGGAAAGTGCTTTTTTTGGAGATCCAAGAAATGCAGGTCCTGCTGCTATTGTCTCTGAAGTTTTAGGTTCAAGATCATTTCCAGATAGTTACTACAACGAAAGAAAAGATTTAAGAGATCAGAAAGCAGAAGAAATATATGGTACTGAATGGAACTTACTTAATGACAATGAAAGAACATTTATAGAAACACAAACCGATGCTTCTCAAAAATTAGCTTCTTTAAGTGATGAAATAAAAATATTACGAAAAGACAAAGATCAGGGATTTGACAGACTCATGGAACAAAGAAGATTGTTTGATGAACAACTACAACAGGATTTTGATGCAGCAGTAATGCCAATTCTTACCTCTATAGTTAATGGAGAATCAAGGTGGACTTTAAAAGATTTAACTGAACGTGCTAAAGAAGCCAACAGAGTAAAAAGAGTAAAAAGAGAACAAAGGAAAGAGACAGGTGCTGATGATGAAGTAAACGATTACTTTGACAAATTAAAAGAGGATGGATCTATAGCTACACAACATTCTGATGTCAAAATGCAAGAATATATGAATGATGTAGTACAAGGTTCTATAAGAGGAGATGGATCTGTAGATTATGGATTAAGAGATCGCTTGGAAACTAATTTCTTTCAATCCAATCCAGGTATGGAAGAATATATTGATACCAATAATTATTACAGTAGCCTTTCAAAAGATACACCTGCTTTATTACTCGAATATTATCAGGGTTTACAAGAGTATAGATATTATTGGGAAAATTCAGAACAAGTTGTATTAGACAGCAGACCTGAATTTCAAAATGTAGTACCTATGTATCAGGAATACCAGGATGCACCATTTTATGAACAAAAAGTATTACGTGAGGAAAATCCTACACTGGATAATTTTTTGAAAAGCATGAGTGCTGTAAGAAAAGCTATGAGAAAACAAGACAAGATTCTGGATAGATTTTTGGTTCGTTGGGGTGTAGGTGGAGTTACTACACCTCAGCATCCAGAGAACAAGATTTTACATGATGATGATGTAAAAAAGGGTGATTCTCGGTTCAGACTCTATAATTACGACATAAAAAGAGAAGATTTATTGTAGTTTTTTCTCCGTTATTCGTGGGTATTTGACCATATATGGAAGAAACGTGTGATTAGTAGGATTTTAGTATAGAATAATAGTATATTTGCCTACGGGCATAATACTTTTAACAATCTTCCTACGGGTAGAAAATAATGGCAGAAGAACAAAACGTACAAGCAGAGCAGCAAGCTGTTGATCAGCTAGCACAAAAAGCACTAGAGGGAACTCAGACTGAACAACCTACGGGGGATCAGCAGCAAGAGACTCCACCGCCAAAGCAACCTGATGTTCAAGAAGTCCTACGGGATGAATTAGGTAAATTTCGTGGCGCGTTTGCAGATACGTATGGTCGTAAATCCATTGAGATGGAACAGCGAATTACTGATAAAGTAGTTGCTTCGATCCAACCTATAGTCGAAAGGATGCAACTGGAAGAAGAAGCCAGAGTAGGCAACTTACTACCAGAAGAACAAGTAGAGTATTGGAAAGAAGTTGCAAAACAAAAAGATAATCCACAGCAGGAAGTTGAACAAACTCAACAAATGTCTGTAGATAATCAGGTTCTTGCAAAAGAAACGCAACAACTTATATCAGAATCTGGTTTGAATATTAATTTAAGTGATCCTGCTTTATGGCAGGGTTATCAGCAAGGGATGTCGGTAAGGGAGTCGTTGAAAGTAGCGGAAACTAATCTTAGTAGATTGAAGAATCCGCCACAAACTACAGCAAGTCCTCAGCAGACAATTCAGCCTAATACTCAACCACCGCCAACTACTCAGGGTGCGACACAAAGAACTGCCAAATCGGTAAATACAATATCCGAAGCCGCAACAATGTTTGCAGATGGTAGTATAAATTCTACTCAATATAGAGAAATGAAAGACCAGATCAAACAGGGTGGCTCGGCAACTTTATAGGATTATAAGACGATGGCATCAGGACTATCACTTTCAGACAGTAGTAGTTTGGAAGATATGTCAAAAATCATTGTCGCTGAAGCTATAGCAAATGTAGAACCATCTGCACCAATGGCAGACCTTGTTTCCCGTTATGATATTGAATCTGGCAGTAAACAAGTAAATGTTCCAATTTGGGGTAGACAATCCGCAGTAGCTTTAACAGAAGGTGTAGATATCTCTGTTCCGCAACAGGTAACAGCAACAGTTGTTAACTTGACAGCAGGTGAACATGGTATTTTATCTTTTGTAAGTGACAGATTAAGACACGAAAACAATGAAGATGTGTTGTCAGCAGTAGGTACTATGCACGGAAGGGCAGTAGGTCGACTGTTAGATAGCGATTTAATTACATTATTAGATGGATTTAGCACATCAAAACCAGGCGCAGGTAGCAATGCAACATTTGTTACTATCGCAGGTGCAATTTCTTATCTCCGTACAGACAATAGTTCAACTTATGGACCTGCACCAAGTAAACCAAATGCGGTTTTACATCCAGAGCAGATCCGTAGACTTACCCAAGAGGTAGCAGGCGCACAGGCAGGTGGCTCTGGTATGCCCGCACAAACTATTCCCGAAGGACCATCAGCAGATATCATCAAATCTTATTGGAGAGGTAACGATCCAGTATTTGGTGTACCTATCTATGAAGATGGAAACATCTCCAGAGATGGATCTGGTGACTCTAAGGGTGGTGTTTTTGCTAAAGAAGCATTAGCACTAGCTATGGAGAGTGAAATTCAAGCAGAACAAGAAAGAGACGCTTCATTACGTGGTACAGAAATTGTAACAGTCGGTACATGGGGTGAATCTGAAGTAGTGGATGTTTGGGGTGTAGAAATATACTCAGCGACAGACACAATATAAGTAGGAATTAAGGCAGCATGGTTACTCAGGATACCTCGCAATGGATAGCAAAAAAACAAGGAAAAGTAAAACAGTTTCTTGGCAATTCCATCGCAGAGATAAACCTTGATGTTCCGCCAGGTGCAGAACGGGTGACACTTTATGATCAGCGTGATGGTTCAAAGTTAGTCGTTCCGAGACATGCTGCTGAAAATTACCGAAATAAACCTTATTCCACCTCAACACAAAGAGATGGAACTTTTGTAGTAAAACAAGATACTTCAAAAAGATTATATGATTGGACACCACCTCAGCAGATTGAGAACAATGTAGACAGCGCAGTTGAAACTGTTTCTAAATCTATGAGGAAAAAAAGAAAAAGAGGAAAGAGAGGTCGAAGATAATGGAACAACCAGTTGTTAGACCACCTGAACAAATGCAGAACTATTGGCGGAAAGAGGTTATAAGCCGACATCCAGAAATGGTTCAAACATATTTGGAGAGGAATAACTTAAAAGAACTGCCATTACCTGAGTACGTTACACCAGATCAAGGGATATTTTATCGTGAGATCAATGGTGAATGGGAAACTCTTAAGTACCCTGCTCAAACTCATGGACTCGTTACTGCCGTAGAGAAAAATTGGCTCATGGCTCGCCCTAAACAGCTAGAGACGTTAGAAGCCGATACTACAGTTGCAACCAGTGAGAGCAATCGAGAGGTGGGGTTAGAACAATTAGCTAATAATTTGAAGTCTCGAAATACAAGAGAATTGAATAAAGACAATCCCTTTGTTTGTGAAGTAAAAAATTGCAAACGAAGGTTTAAATCCGAAGTTGGCGTTAAGTTGCATTTTAACGCTAAACATCGAGAGGAATAATTATGACAGCAGGTACTAGACAATATACGTCAAGTGCTGATTCAGCAACACAAGGTGCAGGTGACATAACAGTTACTGCTGCAACCGATAAAATTCTTACACTAGATCCAGGTGGATCAGGTAGAACTATCGACCTTGTATTCGTAGATACTGCCGAGACTGGTGTAACTACATCATTCGCAGAAATATTTATAGACAATGTAGCTGATGGAGCAGAAGCGTTTACAGTCAGAGATGGAAACAACTCTGATTCTGCACTTTGTCTAATTGAGCAAAATAAAATGGCTCATTTTCAATGGACAGGTGCTAAGTGGGTAACAACCACTGGCGAAACGTAAGATACGTTTATGTAGGGGAGATTTATTTCTCCCCTACCTTATTTGAGGATTAATAATGGCAAGATTAGGATATGAAAAACTAGCAGTAGCCGATTCAGCAATTGCGCTTGCAAGTGTTCCATCTGAATCTACAATTGCTCACATACAATGTGACACAGCAGCAGTACGTTTCAGATATGATGGTACAGCACCAACAACCGCAGAAGGGTGTTTAATTACAGAAAATGGTAGTATCACACTACAAGGTGAAGATGTATTAAACGCAGTACAGTTTATACGTACAACTTCTACGAGTGCTTCATTAAAAGTAACTTATGGTACACAATCTTCAGGTGTAATAGCTTTTGAGGATGCGATTTAATGGCACATGGTAAAAACCATTACGTAACTAAGCAAGACGAAACTTGGGCCGAAGTAGATGTTGAAGGGAAGGATCTAAAGATTATAGTTCCCGACAACAGATATGCTTATGGTGATAGTGAATCCGTTGCACAGATGGCGCAGGATGTTGCAGGTAAACACGCTGATAACAGCGATACTGCCGCAACTAAAGCGTATGAACAAGCTAGAGAACAGTTGGAGACAACTGACTATAAAGCTTTAAAAAGACAAAGAGCAATAGAAAGACTAAACGCTAAAAAGCCTAAGTTTATGTTAATACCCGATGAAGATAATTTTGGTGGAGTAAAAGGTTTTACAGTATTAACCAAACTTACCCATCCAAGTGGTTTAGAGGAAATGAAAGAAAAGTATTTTTCTGTAGATCAATTATCGGATTTTGTGGGGTGATTAAGTGGCTACGTTTACAGCAGGTACTATTACTGTAAGTTCCGCAGGAACTAGAGTACAGGTTACATCAACACCAACACCGATCAGACGTGTAAGGTTTCAAGCACCACCTGGTAATTCAGGTATCACGTATGTCGGTGCATCTACTGTTTCGGCTTCTGTAGCAGGTATTGAATTTGCCGCAGCAGGTGGAAATGAATCGGTAGATTTTACTGAAGGCAGACCAGGTGACTTATCAGAGTTTTACTGTGATGCCGCAACTAACGGAGACAAAATACATTACATGGCGGTACAAGTATAATGCCTGCAACTATTTCAACAACATCAACAGTAGACACAATACTACCTGAATACGCACAAAGAATCGGTGCTTATGTAGGTAGTTATACCACTACTACAAATATTGGATCTGATACGAGTGTAATATCCACAGGACTAACTGACAGAGGATTTACAGCAGACGATGTTCTAAATGATTTTTTTATTAGATGTACGAGTGGTAATAACGATAATACTATTAGAAGAATAAGTGATTTTACAGGTTCTTCAGGAACTATAACTGTTACAGGTACAAGTCTATCTGCTGAGTCTGGATCTACTACATTTGAAGTTTACAGGTATGATCCAAATTTATTATTAGAAACTTTACAAGCAGGCGCACAAAACGCCTTTCCTGGATTATATGTTGAAGTAAATGATAGAACTTTAACTTCAGGATTTTCACAACAATTATATTCAAGACCAACTTCTATTCCTGCGGGTTATGTAAGACAAATTTCGTCAGAACCACGTATGGATGCTAAATCCTATGCAAACAATATTGTAGGAACACTTAATTGTGATTTTGAACAAAGCACGATAAGTACAGATTGGACAGCTTCAAACATTACTTTAGCAGCAGAAGAAGAAACTACTGGACCAGATAATTATATGGTTTATGCAGGAACACAATCTGGTAAATGTACTGTCACAGCTAGTTCTACTGCAACTCTGCTTATGACTGTGCCGTCAGGTACAAACTATGTCGGAGAGGAAATAAATGTAGGCATATGGGTTTATAGCAGAACTGCGAGTAGAGTAAGTGCTGCGATACAGATTGATTCTGGTAGCGTAAGTTTAGGTTCTACACATAATGGTTTAGGGTGGGAAAGACTAACTCATACTTTGGTAGCAGATGGAGTAAGTTCCAGTATCAAAGTAGGTGTATCAGCTACAAGTGGTACAGCTTTTGTGTTTTATGCCGATGAACTAATAGCTGTTGCAGGTCAATCAGAAATACCTAGAATACCTGTGAACAAATTATTTGCCTGGAGAGAAGAAGGTGATTCTGTCAGAATATTTGATTCTATTCCACAGGATAGAAACATTTTGATAAGAGGTATGGGAATGTTGGACTTTTCTCAACTGAGTACGACAGGTTCTAACACTGTAGAACTAAATCAATCACAAAGACGTATGTTATATAACTTTGCTGCTATGGAGTTATTTCAGGGTGAAATTGATACTTTGGATACTTCAGAGCAAAGAGAAGCTATAAACAGGTTCAATCATTTTAGAAACCGAGTCAATGAAGGTCTTGGTATGATGCCTTCAATGGCCATGATAAGGAATGTGGCGGTCTAATGGCACAACATTCTGACATAGTATTACAGAATACAGATGGATCTTCTAATACTGTAGAACTTACTTTATGGAAAGATTCACCTGATTTAGCAGGTGGATATCAGACAGGTACGTTACCTTTTCTACCACCTAGACAACCAACAGATGATGCCAATTACCAACAGATAGATCCACAACTTGCTATGGCATATGACGTTTCTTCTTTTCATAGAGGTTTTGGACAGGGTAATGATAAAGAATTTGGAAAGGAAGCGAGATACGGATATTCCGATGGAGTTCTCGCACAGTTTAAAGATGAACTGACTTTGGGATATCAGGAAGATGAAGTCGATTTATTTTTAAGTGATCCAAGATTTGAAGGTGACTTTACAGGTTATTGGACTGCATCAAATATAACTCTTGCAGCAGAAACAGAAACTACTGCTGACATACATTCAGGTAGCCAATCTGCAAAACTTACATCTACAGCAACTAATGGTACGATCTATCAGAGAGTTTCTACTTCTACAAAAAATGCCTTGCAGGGAGTAAAAATCACAGTTGCAGCATATGTAAAACGTAAATCTGGTTCTGGAAATATAAAAATGACAGTAGATGATGGTGTTTCAACTTCTGATTCTTCTACAGTTACATCTACCAGTTGGACTTTAGTCCAGGTAGACAAAACTTTAAATGGATCTGCAAGTAAAGTAGAAGTCAAATTTACAGTAGGCACTTCTGGTGATGTTTTTCATATAGATGACTTATGTATTATTCCTGTAGGTGGGGTAGATTTTCCTGCACAGGCAATAGAATTTCAAGGTAATTTATATGTTCCATGTGGATATCACATACTTGTATGGGATGAAGCTAACATAAGATGGAACTCTGTTGGACCAAAAGGGAACACTACTGCTTATACAGATATAGCAGTATATTCAGGTGATGGTACGAGCAGACTTTTTGTTGCAAGAGGTGATACGACAGCGTATCAGACAGCTACAGCACCAGACGGAACATCAGGTGCATTTACAGCAGCATCATCAGGTACTGCTACACAGAATTACGCTAAATACTTTGCAAGAGCAAGAAATGCTAATGGTGATTTTGCACTGGCAAAAGCTAGATCCAATAATGTAGCTTTCTCTATAAATCCTGACGATGCGACTTCTTGGGGTTCTGAAATGGTAGTAGGTGATAGTGATAAATCTGTAACTAATCTATTTGCAGCAAATGATGTTTTATTAGTAGGTAAAGAAGATGGTTTGTTTTCATTCAATAGGACTTTTAATCAATTCGAGGATCTTTCCCCCGAAGCAAATTTCTTTTCAGGAAGCAACAACTTTAAAAAGGTTATTTCCAGATCAGGAAGAATATATGCTACTTCAGGAGACAGAGCCTTTTGGTCTATTCCTTTCCTCATACCAGGCGATCAGTGGGAAGATGTGTCCTATTTGTTTAGAGCCACCAGTTTTATAGGATTTGGTGGTAGAGCATCAGCTATAGCACAGGATGTAAACAATATATTTGTAACAGTACCTGACGATTTAAAAGATGACTTCACATCATTTCCTTATTCTTTTCCGTTTTCGTTTCCAACAGCAGCGAACAAAAAACAAAAAATATATTTGATTGCTATGACTAATCAAAGAGATAATCCACAAGCACCATCTGAATTAGTCTCTCATACGATCAGTAGTTTTTTGGTAGACGAAATACAAGAGTTAGCTAGATATAAAGATGACACAAATAGTAAATCTAGTATATTTGCATTTGGTAAATTTGATAATTCAGATATCAGTACAAGCAGTTCCGATGGAGCGCAATCAAGTGTAGAACCTAGAATAATCAGATTAAGATTACCTATAGAAAATCAACATCCTGCATTGAACTCTAGTCGGTTATTACGTAAGAGTGGTGTCTTTTATACATCATTTATGGATTTCAATTTTCCTGACCAGGATAAAGCAGCAGTAAAACTTACTCTTGAAGGTGAAAATTTAGATTCTAACAGAACAGTTACAGTTTCCTACAAAATAGAAACATCTGGATTGGATGATACTGACGATAGTACCTGGACTACATTTGGTAGCACTGGAGTTATTAATTCGTCAGGAAGTCAGACAATAACCGCTTCCTTAACATCTCCAATATCTTTTAAGCGTATCCGATTTAGATTTAAGTTTGCATCAAACTCTACAACTGCAATGCCACCAAGAATAAAAAATATGGTATTTCATTCAATCTTTAATCCTGTGAATTTTCTTAATTGGAAAGTACAGGCAAAACTTCTTGATGGCAGAATGACAGCAAAAAGATTACGAGGTGCAAAGGATACACAAGTTCTTACAACAGTGTTATCAAATATAGACACATTAAGGCAACAGGCGTTTGTATTGTTTACTGATCTGGATGGTACTCAATACAGAACAAGAATCACCGATAGGACATTAGTTCCTATAGGTAGAAATGTTAGAAGGACATCTTCGGCAGCGATAGAAAGGTCGTACATATTATCACTAGATTTATCTGAGGTTAAAACAAGCTAATGGCAAATGAATTTAAACACGTTTCGGTAGGAACAGAAATAACACAAGCAGAATTTGAATCAACGTCAGGTCACGTTTTCAATTCACAAGCTACTGGGGATATCATGTACGCATCATCCTCTAGTCAACTGACTCGATTAGGGATAGGTTCAACTAATGCAATATTGACTGTAACTGGTGGTATTCCTGCATGGGATACTACCTGGACACCTGCGGGTGATTTACTACCATCAGCAGATGATACTTATGATATAGGTTCGGCAAGTGCTGCATGGCAAGATTTATTTTTAGAAGGTGATATTACTTTAACTGATGCAGGAACTATCGCAACTTCCGCAGGTGCATTAACAGTAAATGGAGCAGGTGGTATAAATCTTCAAGAAGGTGGAGCAACCATTATAGGAATTAGTGATTCAAGAGCAGTCTCGACTTCCAATACAGCTTCAGTAGATTTAGATGCTACTGGTGCAATACAAATTAATTCATCAGGGGGAGCGTTGAGTGTTGGTAATGATAATGTAGACCAAAATGTTAATGTAGCAACAGCAGGAACAAGAACTCTAAATATAGGTATAAATGATGGTACTGATCTTACTACTATTACAAGTAAAGGAAATATTACAAATACAGGAACTTTAACTGTTGGTGTAGACGACACAGGATATGACGTAAAATTCTTTGGAGCATCAGCAGGTGCTTATATGGAATGGGATGAATCAGCAGATCAATTAAGAATAGTTGGTCCTTCTGCCGATGCAACTACGAGTACAGGAAAAATTTTATTAGCGACTGCATTAACAGATATAAACGCAAATGACGTTATAGGTAAAATCGACTTTCAAGCACCTCTTGAAGCAGGTGGAACTGATGCGATAGCTATAGCAGCATCTATCCAGGCAGTAGCACAAGCCACATTTTCTTCATCTGTAAATTCAACTGACTTACTGTTTATGACAGGGGATTCAGAAGCGGCAACAGAAAAATTCAGAATGACTTCACAGGGAGAACTTGGTGTAGGTGGAGCAAATTATGGTTCTAGTGGGGATGTATTGACATCAGGTGGTGCAGGTTCAGCACCATCATGGGCTACACCGACTACAGGTGATATCACTGGTGTAACCGCAGGTGTCGGATTATCTGGTGGTGGTTCTAGTGGTTCAGTTACTGTGACTTTAGATTTATCTGAACTATCTTCTGTAACGCCTGCTAACGGAGATTCATTGGCAACTATAGATTCTGATGGATCTACAGAACAGCTTACGACAGTAGCAAATTTAGCAACATTATTTGCAGGTGATGGATTGACAGCATCTAGTTCTGTAATGGCCTTAGATTTAACGTCTAATGGTGGATTAGAAATATCCAGTAATAAATTACAGGTAGCTACAGGAATATCACAATATGATGTAGCACAATTCGCAGCAAGTGTAGCAGATGATGATTTCTTAAGAATAGATGGTACAGCAGTAGAAGGTAGAAGTGCATCAGAGGTGTTATCTGATATTAGTGCAGCACCTGCGGCAGGTGATAGCAATATAGTTACAACAGGTGCTTTAGATTCAGGAAGTATTACATCAGGTTTTGGTGCAATAGATAACGGAACTTCCAATATAAGAACAGCTACAATCACAGCAGAAACAGCAGTTGTACCAGATGCAGCAAGTGGAGCAACTTTAGGTACTACATCTCTGGAATGGGGGCATGTTTATATTGGAGATGACCAAAAAATATATCTAGGTGATGGACAAGATGTTTCATTGGAATATGACGAAGATGGTACAGACCAATTACGTATAGCAGGTAATACAGTATTTGAAAATCAGATAGAAGCAACTCTTGATATAGAGATTGACTCTACACCTTCAGATGAAACTGTCTCTGGTGTTACAGCTACATTTACAGCAGGTGAAGATTTAGTAAGAGGTGAAGTTGTATATTTCAAAGCAAGCGATAGCAAAATGTGGAAAGCAGTCGCAACAGCATCAGGCACATCCAGGTGTGTTGCTATGGCAGCAGCAGATATAAGTGCAGATGCGGCAGGTTTGTTTTTACTTCAGGGATTTCTTGCAGATAATGGTTCATTCCCTTCTTACACAATAGGTGGTGCTTTATACACACCTGAAGCAGAAACAAGTAGCCAAAACGTACCAGAACAGACTGCACCAGATTCTGATGGAGACTTTGTTCAGGTATTAGGTTGGGCTGTAACTGCTAACTCTGTTTACTTCAATCCTAGTAACGATATTATAGAACACGCATAATGGCTAACGAAATAGAAAAACTAAATGCAATAGCAATCGGAGACATTGAAAAATTCAATGGTAAGACAGATTCTAATATAGAAAAAATAAATGGATTTGAATTTACCAGTGGACCTGCTGACGTTTGGTCGAGTGCAAATGCTATGAATGATAGTATGTCAGGTGCAGGTGGTCATCAGATAGGACAAGTAAATACAGCAGTAGTTGTGGCAGGTGGATACGAAGGTGCTTTTACTGATGATACTCAGGAAAGAAATGGAACTACATGGACTACCGAATCAGCAACACTTTCTGCTACTAGACAAGAAATGGGTGCGGCAGGTTCACAATCTGCGGGTGCAGTTTTTGGTGGTTGGCCTGGTGCAGGTGGAAATACTGATGTAGTAGAAAAATATAATGGTTCAGCATGGTCATCAGCAAATGCTTTAGGTGTAGCAGATAAGGGTGCTAACAGAGGTGTAGGAACATCTAATAGTGCAATCCTTGAAGCTACGGGAAATGTAGATGGTAGTGGTACTGCGGCAGGAAAAACAGCATCAACTTTTGACGGAACTAATTGGACTACAATTACTGCACCAAGTACAGCCGCACAATATGTTTCTTCATTTGGTGAACAAGATGCAGGATATTTTTGTGGTGGTTCTGGATATCCTGGAGCTATGAACGCAGTACAGTCATGGGATGGTAGTAGTTGGACCACAGGCTCAGTAACTTTACGTATAAATCAACACCAACAGGGTTTTTCTTTTGGTTCATCTACTGCCGCAATTATAGGTGGTGGAGCAGGTGCTACAACAGGAACAAGTTACGGAGCAAATAAAGACCACGCTGACACATGGAACGGATCTGCTTTCAGTGCAGCAGCAACAGTACCTTATGGGTTAAACGATATGCACGGAGCAGGAAGTCAGGCGGCAGGTACAGCTTTCGGTGGTGGTGGTGGTTCTCATGTAGATACTTGTGTTACTTATGCTTAGGAGATTTTATGTTATACGCTAGAGGTACATTTCAACTAAACTCAACCACATATTCAAATGCAGATAGAGGTAACTTTGCGTTGATAGAATATCCTGTTATAGATACTCATGTTGTAGTAGTAACAGATAATTCAGATGCTAGTGCTTGGATATCAGCAAGAGGATTAACTACTATATCTCAATCAGATGCACAGGCATTAATAGATGCTAAAGTTGCTCAGGCACAATCACAATATGATGCTAGGTCAACAGAGTCAAAGTTAATAGACTGGGGTGGAAAGCCAAGACCACAAGGACTTACATTACCATGAACTATCCAATGTTACCTGAGAAACAAAATTTATTTCTCTCAGAATTAAAAGAAGAATTACAGGACACGATACAAAAGGTTCAGAAGTATCGTACAGAAACAGAAATGAGAGTATCAGTTTTAAATGATGCTTCACATCCTACACCTGCCAGTAAGTATTGGCAATGTGTACGAGAACAGAACATGATGTACGAGCAGTTGAGAATAAGTTCATATGAATACAGAAGAAGGCAAGCAAAAATTCTCGGCATGAAAGACAAGTTGAAGAAGTCTAAAGACAAGTACGAGAAGATGGAGTTGCAGGTAGACATAGAAGAAATGGAATGGTCGTTAGAAAATATAAAATTTACAGCGAATGACAGAGTTAGGGAACTAAAACTTTGGAGTAAAATCAAAGCCGAATTAGATGATGGTTCTTTTGATACCCAAGATGTAAACGCACACCAGGCAGAGACATTACAGTTACAGTTACAAAACCGAATGAATACCTTAACACAAGGTTCTTCACAAGCTGAGGTTTTAAATGTCGTTGGTCCTTTAAAAACTATTGCAGACATAAACAAAGATGAAACAACACAACTAAATGGTGCAGTACACACGAAAGGACTGAAATGACACAAGAAAATGGAAATAACATAAACGTAAAAGTTGAGGACATATTAGTAGTTGCTCATATGTATTTAGCAGAAGATGAAAATTTTAGAAAAGGCGTTATGGTAGCCGCTAAGTCGAGAGAAAATGCTACCAAAAACTCATGTACCTGTGGTACAGGAGAAAAGAAAGGAGTAGAAAATGTCTCTACTAAAAATGGTAAAGCCGTTTCTGCCAAGTGACCTAAGAAGTTTGGTCGATCTGTTGGTGAGGATCTATGAATCCTTAGACACACCAGAAGAAAGAAAAGCCGCTTTCGATTATGGTGCAGAAATGTTAAAAGATGGCAAAGTAAATGTAGCTGAGTGGGCGAAGTTTGGTGGTAAATGTGGAATTTTAACTGGCAATGGCAGACCTAAAAAATCTAGCCGAGAAGTTTACGTAAAAGGAAAAGAATATGCCAAAAGTAGGTAAAAGAAAATATCCTTACACAAAAAAGGGAAAGGCTGCTGCTAGAACAGCAAGAGCAAAGGCTAAGATGAAAAGAATGACTCCATACGGGGGTAGTCGTAAAAAATAATGGCTAAATTTAGACCTCAAATATTATTAGCAATTATTGTGCTTGGAGTAATGGGAACAATTGGTTTGTTCCTGGATTCTACCGAAACAGCGACAGCTACAATCGGTGGAATTATTGCTCTTGGTATGAAGTTGTTAGAAGGTGAATGAGAATGAAGGTTTTTTACGTCTGATGAAATCTTATGTGTTTACTGCAAAAGACAAATCTAAAGCAATAGAAACCTTGAAAAATATTTTGGATAAATGGAATGACAACTGACACAAAATTACAAGATCAGTTAATTGAAGCAAAAGCTAAAATAGCTGAACTAGAACAAAAAACCAAGACTACGTTGTCTGGTGCGCAGTTTCTAGTGATTGTATTAGTCGGTCCGTTGTTTTTGGCTTTTGTCACTTTGGGAGTTTTGATCGTTTGGAAAACAACAAGTAATCCTACAACTGTAGCACCTCATTTGGATATCATATTGGTTGCATTTTCAATCTTTAGTAATCCAGTATCTGCTGCGGCAGGGGTTATAACAGGTCTATTAGTAGATTCTGAAAAGGGAAAGAAAAATGAAACGTAAGTTTAAAATCTCCATGCCGAGCATTAAAGTACCAGGTTTTGCATGGTTAAATTCTGTAAGTTTACCTTTACCAGGTGGATTATATCTTGGTGGTGGTAAATTACTATTTGGTGCTTTTGGTACTGTGATAGTGGGATTTGCAGTTAGTACAGTAATGCTTATGCAAAAAGGACAGGAAGATATAACTTGGCCACAAGCAGGTGCTATATATACTGTACCTAGTAGAACAGGCGATGCCATTCTTGGATATAAAGATATGGGAGATATTTCTGCTGACAGAAATCAAACCTTACAAGTCAATATACCAGGTGGATCTAGGATATCAGACATGGTGTTCTCTAATGTATCTCTTGGTAAAGCAGGACTTACAAATGCTATCGAAGTATCTGGTGCGGGTGTCCAAAAGATAGTCGTAGACGACCTACGGATAACAAATAGTAGTTTCCCTACCATGACTATTACAGGAGCTACTAGATTGCACACTATAACTGTATCAAGTGGTGTTGAGGTAGCAGGTCACACATTCCTAGCTACATTATCTACAACAGATGTGGTTGATGTAAGTGTGGGAAGTCAACGTGGTGCAGGTGATTACAATGCGAAAGATATGATTGTGGACAGGATTTTGATTAAGCTGACAGGTGGCAGTGGAGATGTGGTAATTGATAACCTTACATTTGATAACGTAAATGCGAACATTGGTACTGCACTATTTGAGAACATAGATGTTGGAGAGTTCTTCATGCAAAATGTACAGATTGGTGATGATGCAGATATAAACTCAGCAGACTTTATAATAAATTCATCTGTGAAGTACAGGTCTATGTCTGATGGAACAATAGAGAAGCCAATTAAGGTTCAATAAATTCCAAACTCAGTATAAATTTGGTATACATTCTAAACTGTTAAGGACAGTTTTAATATCTACTTTTTGGACTTTGTTCTAGGGTTAGGTTTGTTATATCCATGATGGTATCGACCAGTTTCCCATTGACTCCAGGCAAGAGAATTTTGGTGTTCCTGTTTCTTGTTACAGTATTTGCAAACACCTATAGAAATTCTTCCATTTGGTGGTGGCAAGATCCAATGATGCGATTTCTTTCTTACACATTTTTTTGCTTTTATTTTCACAATAACTTTGCTTTTGTTGCCATATCTACAAACGTATCAGCTTCCATTATTACCCAATTAAGATTTCCAACATTTCCTTTTCGGCTTTGAGTAACACATAGTATAGGTATTTGATCACCTACAATACTTGCCTTAGCTTGCTCCATACCATCAGATAAGCGTGTTGAAATAGTTTTACCTGCTTTGACCTCTATGGATAGGGTAGGATGCGCTATATCAGGTGCATCACCACGTTGTCTGCCAGTTACTGGTACACGCTTACCACCTAGTAGTTCTGCCCACCATCTTTCGATAGCTTTCCATGCACCTCTAGTTTTTAGTGCCATTTCTTTTTACCATTTCGGCTAGTAATCCATACTGTTGTAAGTAATGCCAACATTTATCCAACGGATCTTTAATTTTTTCAGCATCTTTATCTATCTTTTCAATAAGTATTTTGAAATCCAGATAATCCTGGACAAGACGTTTGAGTTCTTTGTATTCTTCCAATTCCTGTAATGTCATCAGTTATCCTCACATTGCTTGTATATTTTCTGTAACCAAAGTAACCATTTCTAGTTTTCTTTTCGACATAGTAATAAGTTTCTTGATGTCAGATTCTGGAACATCGTCAATGTTCAAAATTAAATGAATCTGAACTTTCTCTGTTTTTTTATCTGCTTTTATTTTTATTTCTTGAATGTCTCCGCCATCAAAGACTTGTTTCATTTCTAACCTTCCCAAAGTTGAAGTTGTTGTTGTTTCCATTCTTCGTTGAAATACTCCCTTTCTTTTATTGCTGTAGTTAATGCTTGCAAAATAACATTTTTGTCAAAACCTTGAACGTCTATTGCTTTTATTAAACTCGTTGTAAATTGTTCTATGGAAGTAATTCTTTCAGTCATAGCTTTATGTGCTACTTGCTGTTCTATTGATCTGTTACGATCAAAATTCTGTTCTGGTCTACTGATCCGAGAATCCCTTGCAGCATCGGGTTTTGCCAAATTTGGATCTTGAACTTTGGGAACAGGTTTTTCATCGCTAGGATTACTAATTTTCGGTTCAACCTTTGGCTCAGGATTCTCGGACTCGATTATTATTATTGAAGTCATATCTTTGTAGTTACCTCTTGCTGATAAAACTACATCGACTTCTACACCATTATCTAATGGCCTTTCTTCTTTATTCCAATCTCTTGGAACTGTCCACCAACCATCTAAACCGACAAAAGAAAATTGCCAATTAGAAGGTTCTCTATGTTGGTTATATTGTGATGATCTGTTTATTGTTAATTTCGTAGGTTTATAAAATTGTCTACCTGTTCCATCTGGACCACCATCTTCTTCTAGTATTATGTTATTTGTTGTCATATGATTATCCTTTAGTATTTTGGTATTGAGTACAGAAAGTGTTCACGCTACAGTAGTCATCACACTTAATTGATTTTCCTGGTCTTGTTTCTATATACATATTCTTTTGATTAGTATGGTATTTATCTAAGTAATCTTCAGCAGCACTTTTACTTTTTAATACCTTCCTAGCTTTTTGAACACCATCTTTCATAATTGCGTAAGTAGTAGCTCGCGCCCATCTTTCTTCTTCAGTACATAAGGGCAAATCTTTTTGTTCTTTGTCTACCAAATTCTTGTGGAGAGATATTTTTTCTCTGATAAAAGAAAGTGCTTTATCTTCACTCCATAATGGAATTGCTATCTCTTGTACTGGTGCTTTTAGATAACCTAATCTCTCTCGTTGTAATTTAGAATAATCACGAAAAAAAGCTATTATTGATAGTGAAGATACATCAAAACCATTTGATCTAAATAATTGTGCATAAATATTTAATTGTTGTTCCCATTCTTTTTTGTATGACTTTCCATTGTTGAAGTCAGGATTGATTGTGTGAATACTGGTACATTTATAATCTTTAATTTTCCACGCATCTGATAATTCATCTACTTCTATATGATCTGTCAAACCACCTAATGTCCAGTTATCTATTTTCATGTAGAGTCGTTCAGATAGTGCCGACTTATCAGCAGTTTCAAGAATTTGATGAACAGCTTTACCTAACAATAAATACAATCTATCTTCAACATCTTCAGTAACTTGATCTTCATATTGTCTATATAATGCTACTGCTCTTGGTGGGGATATTAATTGGGTAACTGTTATATCTGATAATCCCTTATCATAGTCATCATTTGAAACAGATTTTACAAAAGCATCTGGCAATCCGAGATTATTAGTGAGTATTGGCATCTATATATTCTTCTAATTTTTTTCGAGGTATTCTTTGTCTTTTTCCTATAGTTATAGTGGGTAATTCATTACGTTGAACCATTAATAAAATTTGATCGTATCCAACACATAAATGAAACGCTGCTTCTTTTAGGGATAATAAATATGGTTTCAAATCAGTACCATCAATTTGTTTTGCTTGTTTTGGTTTATGGTTATTTCGTACCATTAAGTTTCATTTCTCCCTATATCTAGTAAATTCAGTAAATTTATTGTTGTATTAAGAAACATTAAAAGTCAAGACGTTATTAAAATGGATTTTTTGTCTTATTTGCCATAAAATAGGCATAATCCCTATAATTATGGGTAATAACATACAATTATTTTTAGATTACGATATCTATAAATTAACAGAAAGTTTTTACGAAATGAGTTATTCATCTGTAGTCGCAAGATTGAGAGCAAAAAGAAAGTCTTTAGGACTAAAGCAACCGCAGGTTAGTCAAATGTTGGGAAACAAAAATCGCGACTGGTTATCTTCTGTAGAAATCGGAAGGACAGAATTATTACTGCCACATATATTTAGGTTATGTGAAATTTATGAAATGAATCCTATGGATCTATTTCTACCAGGATCTGTGCCGATACATTCTATAGAAAATGTTAACTCTGCTGAATTATCAGATCAGCTTGTAACAGGTGGTGAACAATGGATTGCTGCTACAGAATCTTTAGAAAAAATACAACCATTGTCTTTCAGAGAAATAAACAGCTATCACGATTATAGATTCATTTTTATATTACAAGTACCAGAGCAAAAACAATCACATAAAAGAGTTATATCAGTAACAGATTATTTGATTGATGTTCAATCTGAAACATCTGAAACATCCAATCATACATACGAATCTTTAGGCATAACAAAAACTAATTTAGGCGATATTAGAAGTATCAAAAAGACTGTTGTCTAAAATCTTTTTTTGGACTGTATTTAAAAGGTGATGGTTGTTCAGAACCATAAGCATAATGGTTATTATTTTTTGTTATACCATATTTAGATTCGAGTACACTACCAGATTTGGATAATCCCATATAAACTCGTCTACTTACAATAACACCAATTACATCATAATCTATGAAATCAAATATCTTTTGAGATTTACCTGTAAGTTTTATTAACGCTTTACCAGTACCTATATATAGAGCAGGATGTATTTTGAATCCATTATACATTTTTTTAGTTCTAATTAATACTCTGGTGTATTTTGACCAGTGATTAGGATGAAATTTACCAGATTCTGGACCATTATCTATAGGTGTTATAGTTCTATTTACAATTAACAAATCTGTTGGATCAGTTCTTGGATAATCATAGTATCGTTCATTGAAAACACCTTTTACCATAGGATTATCATGGCTAGCTATATCCAAATGTGCCATAGTAGGTAAAAGATCAGATGCGCTTAATCCTTTGTTGGCACTGTATTCGTAATGAATTATTGTCTTATCATCATGTATATCTGATCGTTGTAAATAACAGGGTATTTCTATTGGTAAACTTATAACTAAATTCTTAATTTGTTCTTTTACTGAACGTAACTGCTCACCAATCAAATTTGTTTTTCGATTGGGAAAATACTCATCCATAAATTCTTTAAAATCTACACCTAGTTCTAAACCTATACGTTTTATGATATCTTTTGTTGGTTCTCTTTCACCAGATTCAATTTTAGAAAGATGTGTTTGATGAATGTTTAAAAGACTGGCCAACTCTGCTTGTGTTAAACCTGAATTTTTTCTAATTCTTTTTATTTCTTCAATAAATTTCTTATCCATTATGTACCCCTACAATACATGAATTTGCTCGATTTAGTACGGATATTACCATAAATACCTGTGTCATGTATAATATAATATTAAATGTCTTAAAGTACACTAATGAGGGGTTATTTATGGTACAAAAAGAAAAAAATAATAGTTTGAACCTGGTCGAAACACAGGTTACAGAGATAGTGAAACGGGTAGATAAACCAAAGAGAAGCAAAAGATCCAATGGTGAAGGTACATTTTATAGGGATAAGAAAGGTTATCTATGTGGACAATTTCATAATTTAAATAAAACAAAAGGTAGGTGTGTTCACTCTGGTAAAAACAAAACAGATATAAGAGAGAAGCATCAGAAAAATTGTGTTGAAGGTTCAGTTATTTTAAAAACAAATAAAAGCGTTAAAATTATTGATGCTATCCAGGAAATATTAAATAAACGTGAACAAAAAGAAAATTTACAGTCATCTACTATGCGTAAGTACAGATCAGATTTTAAACTTGTAAAGAAATTTTTTGGCAGTATGCCATTGTCAAGATTAAATAAAGAGCTTATTGAATTATGGGAATATCAGACGAGAGAAACAGAAGGTAGAGTACCAGAGCATCTAGGGAAGTTTATGAAAATGATATTTAGGTCAATGCTTAAATATAAAATGATTGACAAAAATCCAATAGATGAAACTTTCTCTTGGTCAGAAATAAGGACACACAAAAAAATAAAAGTTTTTAAAATACATGAGTTGAAAGCATTATTTGATGCAACAGAAAACTTTGATTGTAATAGATGTCCAATTACACATCGACATGGATATAAAATAGGTATTGAATTACAGGCATTTCTTGGTTTACGAGCAAGTGAAATGCTTGGATTGATCTGGGAAGATGTAGATTTACAAAAAGGTTACATAGATATAAGGTATCAGCTTGATCTTGTAACAAAAGAACGTAAGCATTTGAAAACAGTTAGATCCACAGTCGGTGGTATAAGAACACTACCCATTGGGCCGAATTTACAAAATATATTAAGTACATATAAACAGGAATATAAACCAAAAGAAAAAGATTTTATTCTTGTTACAGGTAACAGCGTTTGTTCACAGGCAGGGAATAGTGGTACAGGTAATGCAGTAGATTTAAAAAATTATACGAGAGCATTTAAACGATTGGTGAAACAAGCAGGACTAGATAGTGATTTTACATCGCATTGTTTACGACATACTTTTGCTACAACTGTTATAGTCGAGCATAAAATGGATGTCGCTGCTGTGGCTTATCAACTAGGACATTCTAATACTAATACTACACTAAAATATTATCTTCATTATTTCCAGATGTCGAAAGATAGCAAACAATCACCAACATACGCTTACGACAAAATGTTTGATATGTAGTTTTAAGGCAATTTTTAAGGCAATAGCTTTCGTATATATATCGGTAAATACCTACAATTATGGGTAATCTTATACTTATATAATACCTAAACAGTAGTGTAGAATGAGAACCGAGAGATCGAGGGTTCAAATCCCTCCGCTCACCCCATTTCAAGTTCAAAAGTCTATAAATTTCAATAACAAAAGATCAATAAAAACAACTTTTAAGGCAATTTTCAAGGCAATAGATTACGTGTAAATTCCTACAAATATGGGTAATACCATACAAACTACCCTATGGAACATCATCTCTTATGGTTACAGGGGTTGCAGCACCTGGATTGCGACAAGACACATCATCTCTTACGTTTTGATAGTGGATTTGGATTTATGCGTGGACCTTCGGCAATAGTTTTGGAAAACCGAAGATCCACAGAGAATAACTAAATGACCAAAGGAATTGGTCAGATGGTTAAGTTAAATTTTATAACAAGATCAGTAAATGTTTATTACTAACCAGGACAACATATAAATACTTTTTGTTAATATCAGCTATTCTCTTACGTTTTGATTGTGATTTGGTAAAAATAAATGGTGTCTAGGAATACACCAAAACACCATTTATTTAATCAAACTATTCAAACAGCTTTGTCAAATGCTTTGAAAGATGTGGAAGTTTATCTAGTGGATCACCGATATCTAACCATTCTCTTTGCTTATTTACTTCTTCTAAATCATACTGACCAATAGAAGTTGTGGTATAAAATCCACATTCAAAACAATCTATATTTGTAAAAACAAAAGGTTTTGAATCTGTATATCCAGAAGCATCTTCATGCCCACAATTTGGACAATGTACATTATAATTTATACCGCTCATTACTTATTCTCCATTTCGTTTTCAAGAAAAAATTTATCATTAGCTTCTTTTATTGCTAGTTTCATATCTTCAACTGATGGTGTTGTCTGTTCTGGATTTCTCACAAATTTACGTTCAACTATGTTAAAGTTACCATCAATAACGTAAACTCCATTATCAAAGTTATCTGTATCCATTCGTTCTATTGGTCCAATACCTACACTTAAAGTTCCACCAAAGAAGTTTCCTATAATTTGTACTAACCTTGCTGTACCATAATCTTCTGATGTTCTTACACCATATTCTTTAGCTACATCCAGAAACGCTTGAACGCTATTACGACCACCATTCCAATGTAGATAAATTCCTAAATTTGTATCTTGTATTTCTAATACTGCTCTATTACCCATAATTTGCTGCTCCAGATACAAAGGTTGAACATTCTAATGTAGTTACTCCACATTCTGTACAAACTTCCATGTCGCAACATTCATCACCATGTTCTTCTAGTACTTCGTAGGGCATCTCTTTTAGTTCGTAGTACAAAGGTCTCGTACTAAGATGTTTACAATTACTAGAAAAAATTGTCATTAATTGTTTAATGTAATCTATAATTTTCATAATTTATTTCTCGCTTTTTATTCTATTTCTATTTTGTAATCGCTATTAAATTCGTTTCCATCACCTTCACCTACTTCGACTTCTTCATAACACTTTTTGCAAGACAGAACATCTAAACCTGTTCCATCATCCATGTATGTTGACCAGGATGAACAACAATCTGTTAATCTCATGTGTGGATATTCTTTTTCATAATTCTTTTTGAATGTATTCATTTTTATTTCTCGCTTTTTATTAGTTATTCTCTTATGTTCTGATAGTGATTTTTCATTTTTTTTCTCCAGAAGTAGATCACAAAAAAACTACTTCTGGAGAAATTATTATTACTTATTTTCACCGCCAATTCTAATGACAAAGTTAGAAGATCCATCATGATCATTTACTTTTACTTTGTAAACATTTTTAGTTTTTATAATGCTCATATCCCATATGCTATCTGGGCTTAATCCTGTAATAATATCTTCTGGATTTTCAAGAACAAAGTTTGTAAATACACTTCTGTTATTCCATCCAAGATTTTCACTTGTGATATTAATTTCTTTACCTACGTGATGTGAAAATTCGCAGCTAACAGAAGTTACAAAATCTTCATAATCATACTCATCCCATTCTTCAGTTTGGTAATTTTGACCATAAAAAGTTACTCCAATTTTTTCATTTTTACTCATTTGGACAACTCCATTCAGTTCCATATATTGCTTCGTCTGCAACATGACTTACTACATCATGTTCATTCCATGCAAATCCACAATCTTCATGTAATTCAGATACTATTTTTATTTCTGTAAATCCCATAATTTTTTACTCGCTTTTTATTAATTATTCTCTATTGTTTTGATAGTGATTTTTCAATTTTTTTCTCCAGAAGTAGATCACAAAAAAACTACTCCTGGAGAAATTATTATTACTTATTTTCACCGCCAATATCTAAAATATATTCTGTAGCTTTTTGACCAGATTGAGCGGCAGAGATAAATATTTTTTTATCATTCTTTAAAACTGATATCCAATTTTGGATATATGCTAATCTATTTCGCTGTACGTGTTTTGTATCTATTCCAGAGAAATTACTTAAAAAACCGCTTGTCATCTCAGCTATTAATTCTTCTCTGGCATAATCAGGATCGCCAAAGCGTACAATTTGTTTATTGTCTTTACGATTTAATCTTTTTTCGTTTCCTGTACTATGAGCTAATTCATGAAAATAAGTAGAATAAAAACTTTCATTATTAACGAATGAATTATGTTTTGGCATTGTTAATTTATCTTTACTAGGAATATAAAAAGCTTCAGATCCATTTAAATCAACTTCTAATTTTTCTCTATTAATATAATTTTCAATAATTGCTTCAGCTTCAATAATAGGATCATAATTATTGTCTGGACCATCACTAATTTTAAGTTCTGGAATTTCTAATTTTTCGCATTGCTCAACATTAAAAACTGTATACGATGTTATTAAAAATCTTCTTTCACAATTTATAGCTAGATATCCTTTATTATTTTTATAATTACAAAATTTTTTATAATCTGATTCATGACATTCATTATGATGATTAATTAATGGTTTCCATAAAATCACAAGCGATCCGCGTTCACCTTTCTTAACATTCCCGTTTAATTTTTTTGCTTGATTAAAAGTTAACCATCTATTATCTTTATAATTTTTTAATGATGCGACTAAGGATAATAAAAACAAATTCGTACCCCTGTATTTTTTACCATGTATAGAAATTGGTACGTGATCACCAGATATCCACGTCTTATCCCAGACGATAATATCTTTTTCTAATCCTTCGATTATTAAATCTGTTACTTCTTTGTATATATCTTTCATAATTTTTTACTCGCTTTCTATTAGTTATTCTCTTTTGTTTTGATAGTGATTTATTTTTTTTTGGTCTCTAGCTATTCCAAAAACTAGAGACCAAAAATATTATTATTTCTTATAAAATTACCCCGCTTCCGATTGGAAATTTTGTAGGGCTTTTACCCTGACTCATTTCGATGGCTTCATAAATTTTGTATGCTTCATCACATATCACAAAGTCAACGATTAAACATTTAATGTTGTCTAGGTTACAAATTTCCTGTTTAAGTTGTTTAGATATTCCATTAATAAAGTTCATGAAATCTTCCCCGTGATAATCAAGAAGTTCATTAATTTTAGTAATTAAAGTTTGTTCATGATCTTCATAAAATTTTAATTTCTCAGATCCATAAATTAAACTATTTCCGAAAGTATTAGGATCAAAAAAAGTGTCGGTAATGAATCCAGATATTACCCTTAAAGCGTCATCATCTTGACAAGCTTTTGCGGATAATTCGTGGACCGCTTTTAAATCGTATTCGGCATCTGAAAAAACATTATCCAGAATGTAACTCTGTATATTATTTGGTAGGTCTATAGTCGTAGAATGGATTATATCTTCTACATTTTCTCTTATTTTGTTTTGATAGTTTATATTTTCTTGTGTGATCATTTTATTTATTCTCTTATGTTTTGATAGTGATTTTTTTATTATTTTTTTTGGTCTCTAGCTATTCCAAAAACTAGAGACCAAAACCAAAGGAGTCGAAGTATTATTTAAAAAATTTTAATTTTGCTTCTAATCTTTTTTTCTCAGATTTTACGAAATGGCATAATTCATTTACTTTGTTTAATTTGTAAATTACCCTGTGACCTGATTCTTCATCATCTTTATGATCGTTGTCTATGTATCTGAGTAAATCAAATTCTAAAGTTTCAGGGGAAACATTATTTCTCGGCATCTCTGAAACTTTTTTTAATGTTTGCTCATGCTCAATTAATGAATCAATAAATTCAAGTACTATTTGCTGACCATCATCAGAAGGTATATGTTCAATAACTTTTGACTTTGCAATGTTGCTTAAAGAAGCCCATGTTGGCGTTACATCTACAATATCCATAATTATATTTTCCTTTCATACTATTAATAATTATTTGTTAGTTAAATTATACCAAAAAAAGCAAGTAAATAGATGTATAAAAGTACACGTATTTACTCTTTTTTATACTAATTTATTTATATTTGTAGTGTATTTGTTTTATATATAAAATTAGTTTATTATTTAATAGAGTTTTAAATTAACCATTTAATTCATAATTAATGTTTTAGATACATTTAAATATTTCTAGTATTTTAAATATTAATTCTGTTCTGGATCGGTGGGTTTCCAGAGTAGCAAAATTTAAAGATTTAATTTGCTTAAATCGGCAAGGTGTGATAGTGGTCGTAGCGAAGCGCTAGCGTAGCGGAGACCACGACTAATGACCTGTTTGAGCGTAAGCGAGTTACATTCTTTATTTAGTATATGAGGACTCCAGTCATGCCCAAGTGGACTGCCAAAGGGAAGGAATGAATCGGTTCAATGAACAAGAGACTGTATCACTGTTACACCTGTACCTGTAACACGGAGAATCCTAAACGATTCATAGAACTGTTACCTGGAACATACGTTCAGGTTACACAGAAACAAATGCAACTAATGTACAGAGACAATGAGACTAGAAGCATTCGTTCTAGTAACACAGAAGCAAATGAATCAGATACTTAGCAACAAGGAAACTTGTAACTGTAACATGAACACACGTACACATATAAACATACACATGAAACTTTAAACTGTTTGAACTCCTATGATCAATAGATTGAACTGTAACATAACATTAACTTCTTCTGCGACCACAGGGGGTAAGACACCGCAAGGGGTGCAGCAGGGCGGGGATGTGCGGTGTGTTACAGGTGGAGTTAACAAAG
>VTLG01002323.1_pt1 | contig 38092 bp, 48 predicted proteins | sample 4694571 | NCBI WGS metagenome assembly VTLG01 (sample SAMN12604809, study PRJNA352737) | marine metagenome | biome: ENVO:00000447; feature: ENVO:00000209|ENVO:00000569|ENVO:01000036; material: ENVO:00002151; isolation source: viral sequences binned using virsorter ...
GCGCAGAGCGCCATCACTTTTGCACTTCGTTTTAGCACTTGGGCGCAGGGGCTGTGCCCCTGTTCTAGTGTGGTAGTGTGCTGGTGATGTAATACACCAACACGAAAATGATAATCATTCTCATTTAGAAAACGACGCCCACCCTGACCTCTTTCTCTCGTAGTCTTTTCAAAAAATGGCTCAGCGAGGCTAGGAGGAGATTATCCTCCTAGCTTTAGAAGTAGGTAGATTATACCACCTAAAACAACCATGTCGGCTATCACAGAATATACAAGATACGCTCTGAAAAGCCATTTTGTTATTTCCTTCTTTTTCATCTTTTCGCTCCGTTGTTTAAAATTACTTCGTAATTTTAAACCAGGCTCGGCTTCCCGTCAAGCTTTTTTCGAAAATTTTTTTCGATTTTTCCTAGCATTTTTCAGACCAAAAGTCAAGTAAAAAAGTGAAAAAAATTTAAATATTTTTCTTGCAATTTTTCTTGCTTTCCTGTATTTTCGGCGCCAAATGAGAATCATTCTCATTTAAAAATCCCGGCCTCTCGTAAGTTAAAAAAGCCCAGGGATTTTTATAGTGAGAAAATGCCCAGCTCTTTTTAGCCAAAAAAAAAGAGGGCATCTATCCGAAAATAGATACCCTCTCCCCTCTAAAATTTCTCTGCCTTTTAGTTGCAAGATATAATTAAGGCATAATTGCCAACAAAGAAATTTTAAGAAGTTGCTTTAAGTAGAATTCTAAAAAGTTCATCTTTCGAATTCTGCCTTCTAACAATATTCCAATTAGGGCATTTTAAAAACATTCTGTTTTTATAGTGGGTTATCTTGTCGAAAAGTTCCAAGCCTTTTTGGTCAGTCTCCGACCATTTATAAGGCTTAAATTCTTTTCGCCTTTTGAGATAGTAAGATTGTTCTTCCTTTGTTATGGAAATCCAATTTTTAATAATCTCAACCCCTTTCGCTTCTTGCTCAAGTTCCCAATCCTTAACCATTCTAATATGGTTAAGATATTGTCTTTTAGTGCAAAATCCCAACGCAGGTTGAACCCATGAGCGAGTATGCCAAGACCTATCATAAATAATGAGTTCGCCTTTTTTTGGCATTTGTTTCGCATAATCGGATAACCAAGATTTATTTCTAGTCTTAGTTGGTTTGCCTTGATGCTTTAAAGTAAAAGGCACATCTTCTTTTATAAGATGTTTTATAAATCCACCTTTTCCTGAAGCGTCTCGCCCTTCGAGAACAAAGGCAATCTTTCGATTGCCTAAGTTCGCTAATTGCTCATGCAGTTGAATAAATAAATTTATCATTTTAACCTTCTCCGAAGTGAATGAAAAATCTCTCTGCTTGGTGAATATTCCAAGACGCACATTTTTCATTCATTGATGCGAAAGTGATACGATTTAAATATTCATCATCTATTAAAATCTTTTGCCTATCTTTAAATGGTTTCAGATTAACCAAATATTGAAGGTTAGATTTTTTGTAGATATGATTTTCCCTAGTATCTTCTTTTGCCCTAGATATAATTTTTATATCGTTAGGCAGTCCGATAATATCATATAGATATTCATAATCATATTTGCCTAAAGTTCGAGCAGTACAGATAATCACCTCATACCCAAGATTAATCAATTCCACCATTTTCCTAGATAGTGGCATGAGTCTATCCCTAAGAATATTCTCCCTAGTAGAATTCTCATTCCAATAGTCCAAGCTGAAAGGCAAAGATGTTCTGTGCCTTGAATCAACAGTTGTGCCGTCTAAGTCAAAAATGAATATTGTATCATCTCCTCTATTTTTAAGTTTCATTATCAAGTACCTCCGTTATAACAAGGGAAAGTAATAATCCAACAACAACGCCTGATAAGAATAGAATTCCGATAGGCACAATTGCAACATATGGTGCATTATAGAATAAATCGGCACCTTGAAAGTAAGCAATCGAAAGAAATGCAAATACCCCCAACATTGCCGAAACCAAAATTAATTTATTAATCATAATATTTTATATAGTAGTGTGGGCAATTTAAAATCGGCTTGCCCACGATAGCCGTTAGGGGTTAATCCCTTTTATATCTCTCTAAGTAGCGAATAGCTAAGAGGATAGAAGATTGTATTTTTCTAGGTGAACAGTTATACCATTCTGTATATCCTGAGCCTAGATTTTTGTCGTTAGTTTTCCCAACACCTTGTCGGTTGAGTATCGCTATCGCATAATCTTCTATCGCCTCAGCTTTTGGATTTTCAAAGATTGCGTGAATTTTAATTTCACCCTCTCTGCCTTTCCATTGCCCTGAGAATTTATAATCCTTAATTCTTTTCTCAATCTCCTTTTTAGTATATCCAATCTTTGCAATGGTTATCTCATTGCCTAAAGATAAGATATAAATTTTTGGAGTGATTGAGTCAAGATATTGAAATAGTCCCATAGTTTGTACCCCTATGTTATGGGAGCCTTTTGAAAAGGTAGGCTCCCTTTAACCTTATAGATTGAGAATTAAATACACAATCCCAATTAACACAAGAACGTCAGCACAGATTGAATATGCAATGTAGAGTTTGAAAAGCCATTTCAAAAAAGTGGCTTTTGTTTTCTCTCGCCTTTGCCCTTTCAAGTAGATGCGATAACACCTAGCAATAAAGTCATCTTTATCCGTCATTTTTTCTTCCTTGTTATTTTGAGATTGCTGAACCTAACCCTAGAATTAATCCCATATAGATTGAGATAGTTTTTAAATTCTATCGCCAAATCTAAATTCAAAAATCTTCGCTCTGCTCGAGCAGTCATTTTGTGATTACATCTAGGGCAAGTTATTGGTATCTCAACAGTTGCTCTCGCAGTTTGTCGAAGTGCCATAATTTTATCCCCTAAAGAAATATGATAAAAAGGATATGGTGCAAGTTGCCTTGCACCATACCATATTAGCCTAACCGAAGTTCTCAGCGACTAGTTTAAATAAATGTTTAAGAGTTTCCCCTTTTGCATTTATCAACCCATCGAGAGTGCCTTCGCTAACCCCAAATGATTTCTCTATCTCTTTGATAGTGTCTATCTTTTGTGGCTTAGTCACCGAGCGAGATTGCTCTCGCTTTTGGTAAACCTTCAAGCTAACAGATTTTGAAACAACCGAACGAACAGTCCGACCAAATTGGTTGGCAAGTTGTTCAGCTTTTTCATAGGTCACAGGTGCATTATCTCTAATGCTCTGTTCCTCTGCTTTTGTATATGACATTGGATATCCTTTTTTATCATAGTTAAACACAAGGTGATTAAAATTTAATCACCCCCCTATTTGTTCCATGTGGAACAAAATTCGTTTCCCTAATTGTAGCAGTCTCAATCTAGTGTATTTATTATTTATGTTGGGTTTATGTCTCTAATGAAAAGATGTTTTCGCCAATGTGTTGATGCTAGATATTCTCTGCCTTGCTCCTCTCCGACTTTTCCTAGTGGCTTGTTCTTATTGATGCGAACAAGATAATTATACACCAGGTTGAGAATAATTATCAAATACATTCGAAAAATAATTTAAAGTTTCATTCACAGTTTTTGCAAAATGTCAAGCGTTGAGCCAAATTTATTTTCATTATTTTTTTCCGATAAATTTGTCCTTCTATATAATGCCAGGCGTGGGCTTGATAAGAACGCCAGGCGTTGGCTCTGTACAAAAATTGTACAGTACAAAAATTGTACAGCTGTACAAAAATTGTACAGGGGGTTAGTTGACTAATTTTTGACCAGCTAGCTCTGACTCCCCAACACGTACAACTTGGGAGATTTTCAAAAATAGTTCTTGACAACACGCTGATTATATAATATAATATCAGTATGAAAATTTTAATAGCTTGTGAGTACTCAGGGATTGTACGAGATGCTTTTATAGCAAAGGGGCATGATGCAATGTCATGTGACCTAATCCCTACTGAAGCGCCCGGCCCACATTATCAAGGGAACGTATTTGATGTACTTTATGATGATTGGGACATGATGGTCTGTCACCCACCTTGTCAATATATTGCTTCTAGTGGTCTATCTTGGAATAAACGTAGACCTGAAAGAATACCTTTAATGGAAGAAGCATTAGTATTTGTTTCGGACTTATGGAAATCGGGTATACCAAAAATCTGTCTAGAGAATCCAGTTGGGTGCATCAACACTCGTCTTGATTTTATGCCAAAGCCACAATACGTACAACCTTACCAGTTTGGACACGATGCATCAAAGAAAACAGGCTTATGGTTAAAAAACTTACTACCTCTTGAACCTACAGAATACATAGAACCTAGACTGGTTCCAGGCTTGACGCTAAAGCCTAATCAACGATGGGGCAACCAAACTGATAATGGAAAATTAATAGATGCTGTTACAAATAAAAAACTTAGGGCAAAAGCACGGGCAAAAACATATACAGGCATCGCAGAAGCTATGGCTGATCAGTGGGGGTAATTCCTAGCCTTCGCTCCAAATTTTCTCTCAAAAAAATTTTTTAAAATTATATTCGGTCGGAGACTTGAATATATACCAAGCACTTCCGTCCTGTTTAAAAAAATTTTTATGTTGAATATGATGATAGCCTTCAAAAAATTGTGTGGTATCAACAGTTTCAGCAAGGAAAAAATTTTTCTTGACATTTGGTTACAATTAGAGTATAATACGAATATGAGTACAGAAATAACAACCCGAATGAGCCCAGAAGGACTGGAGATTGCGAATAGCTACTTAGCTAACGGAGAGGTGTCTGCAGTGTGTAGAGAACTCTCTATACCAAGAGATCAAGTCGTTGAGGTACTAAATAAACGAGAAGTCCAAAAATACATAGATACTGTGTACATGGATTCTGGATATCGAAATCGTTTTAAATTGGCTGAAACGCTGGACAAACTGATTGACCAGAAGTTAGAGGAAGCTGAAGAAACAGAGCTTTACACAAGCAAAGATTTAGCTGATCTACTGATGATGCAACATAAGATCCGCATGGACGAGATGAAAGCTCAGACAGAATTTGAAAAAGCAAAAAACGGTAACATTAAAACTCTGAAACAAAATAATGTTCAGATTAATACTGATGTACCTTTTGGTCAGGGAAACTATGGAACTTTAATGAAAAAACTATTGGAGGCAGATAATAAGTAGAATGGAATCAAAATGGCAGAAAGACTTAAATGGACTCGCAAAAAAGCAACTCAGTTTTGTTGCGATTATGTCCGTTATTCAAATCATAATGCTAGGACTTATGGGCACTACTATGCTCATGCTTAGTATCCTTTTTAAATAAATGGAAATATTTGAACTAATCACCGAAGTAGGTGCTCCTATCGCAGGGGCACTTATAATGGGTGTATTTATATTTATCATTATCAAGCAGATTATGGATAATCTTGTAGACGACATCAATACAGTTAAAGGAATGTCAGAGATGTTAATAACAAGAGGAAAAGTAATGAATAATGATATTATACGAATTGATACTAGTGTATCCGCAGCACTAGGCTTAGCACCTGATTTACAAAGGTTAGCGAGAGCAGAAAATTTTGTGGAAGATGGAACAATAGACGCAAGGAGAGATTAATGAGAGAATTTGGATTAGCCGCAGGAGGAATATCACTTGTATTTAGTATATTCTTATACTCTACCGGCAATGACTTATCAATGGAAAACAATAAAGCCTGTTATGGCGAATGTTACGAAGAATATGTAAAACTATTTGGAGATACAGTAGAAAATGAAAAAAGAAAACAACAGCTTGCAGCAGGAGACCCCTTCAGTGACATTAGAGGACTCTGGAGCGGCTGCGCAGCTTGTCATGGTACTGATGGAGCTGGAGGCATTGGACCTCGGCTAAAAGGACAGACAGGTAGCTATATCACAGAGAAGTTAGCTATCTATAGAGACAACGGTATCGTAGGAGATCAGAGTGCCCTTATGTGGGGTCAAGCTGCAAATCTTACGGACACGCAGATTGACATTATCAGTCAGTTTGTAGAAGAAGGATTACCTGGATAATGAAAAAATGGATTACATATAAACTATTACCCTACGCTATAAGATTTAGAGAATGGAGTAGAGGTAAAACTTGGATACAAATTCCTTTGTGGATTTTTATTCTATGGCTTATGGGATTTGCAAATCCTTATTGGTGTGTTTATCCAGTTTGCTGGGTAGTCTAAGTGGAAGTAGGACAACTAATATCAGACTTTGGCTTTCCAATAGTCATGGCTGTTGGTATGGGCTACTTCGTATACTTCGTCTACCAAACTATACTTACAAAAGTCGACCCAGCAGTCGAAGAAATGAAAATAACTATAATAAGATTGATTGATCAACTGAGATTACTCGATCAAGATATGATACGTTTACAGGAAAAAGTAAATACCGTATTAGAAATGAAAGAAAATGAAAAGAAACTCGATTCTGAACAGAATCCTAACAAAGAAGTTTAAGGCTAAAACATTATACTATGTTTTATTTTTTCTTGTATTTGTTTTAGGACTTACACTTGCAAGTGTAGCATCAGCAAGTGAACTCGTACATAAATTTGGGAGCCCTTCTTTCAATGGTGTAAACCAGTCATCTCACTACTTAACTGTTGATGAACAAGAGCGTACACGAAAAGAAAAGATTTATGAAGATGCACAAGATGCCCTTGAAGAAGCAGAAAGAGAAGCAGACAACACAGTTTTAGCAAAGTTTATAAGAAACTTAGAAAGTAGAATTTATTCTACACTTGCAAAAGATATATCGGAATCCTTATTTAATTATGGAGGAGCCAGACCAGACTATGACGATCCGAGTTCATGGGTTAGTGGAACTATTAATTTAGAAGGTAATAATCTTACTTGGATTAACAATGGCTCTACTATTACTCTTTTAATCGAAGAGTATGTAGATGGAGTACTTACTAGCACAACAGAGATAGTAATACCTATAGGAAGTTTTGGAGGCTGTTGGATAGAATGCGATGGCTAGAATATTACCACTTATCTTATTATTATCTGGATGTGCGACTGTTGGATTAGATTCAAACCATACTAATTGTTGGGAAGGAGTTATATGCCAGCAAGGGCCAATGATAGTTCCGACTTCAACAGAACAATTACTTAATTTACCAACTCCCAATCAAAAAAGCGTAGTAGCAGTTTATAGCTTTAATGATGAAACAGGTCAAAGAAAAGCAAGTGATACTATGTCAAGTTTTAGTACTGCAGTTACGCAAGGAGCAGTACATATACTTGTTGAAGCACTAAGAGATGCAGGAAAAGGTAACTGGTTCGTAGTTGTAGAAAGAAGTGGACTTGATGCTTTAACAAAAGAAAGACAACTTGTAAGAAATACTTTTGAAAGCTACAATAAAGATAAAGATGGAAGAACAATTTTAAAACCTCTTTTATATGCAGGAATGATACTAGAGGGTGGAATCGTAGGTTACGATACTAATTTAAGAACAGGCGGTAATGGTGCTCGATATCTAGGGATAGGTATGAAGAACCAATACCGAGAGGACAGGGTAACTGTAGTCCTTAGAGCCGTGCTAGTGCAAACTGGGGAGGTACTCTTAAATGTTACAGCTACAAAGACTATTCTTTCAACAGCGAAAGGTGGCGATGTTTTCAAATTTTATGAAGTGGGAACTGAACTTGTCGAAATAGAAAGCGGTAGTACGGATAATGAGCCAGTGACCTTAGCAGTTCGTGCAGCAATAGAAGCTGCAGTATATGGACTGGTAATGCAAGGACTGGAAAAGGAAGTGTGGGATTTTGACTATGACACACTTAGGGAGAAAAATAATGAAGAGGATACTTCTTAGCGTTATAATGCTATTTGTATCAACTATTGCGTTTGCGGGAAATAATGATATTTACATCACTCAAACAGGTACTGGATTAACACTTACAATTGACCAAATAGGTGCAACTAACACAGTTGGTTCATCGCAAACTCGTGCTACTTTAAGTGGTACGTCAATGACTGTTGATATTGACCAAATTGGTGACAGTAATAGTTTAGTGGCAAGTATATTACAAGGTAATAGCTCAAGCTGGACATACTCAAATACAGGTGACAGTGGATCAGCAACTTTTGCAGTTGGTGCAACAGGTGATGTTGCAAACTCAGATTTTGATTTTGCTGCTACTGGTGATAGTAACGTTCTAGTTTGGACACAAGGTGCAGCATCTACAGCTACTGCAGGTAATCAGGATTTTTCAATCACTGGTACTTCTAATAATGTAAATGCTACTTGTGAAGTTATTGGTTGTATTAATAACTGGACTATTAGTGGAAATAGTAATGATATTGACACTACACAGACAGGTACTGCGGATCATCAGATTACTTTTGCTTTAACAGGTAGTAGTAATAATATTGATGTTGACCAAACAGATACAACTAGTACTAATGTTGCGGTTGTTACAGCGACTACATCTAATGGAACAATCGATATTGACCAATGCGCTTCTGGCTGTTAACCTTATTAACAACAATAGGAGCATTAAATGCGACAGAAATCGGAGAAATATCTGAGCTAAATGGTAATGGAGAAATCTCTAGACAAGATTCTAGTGACTACTTCTTAGCCGAATTAGCTTCAGATATTTTCTCATTTGATGAAGTTAGAACTGGCAATGGAAGAATAGCAGTTGAGTTTATAGATTCATCAATCTTAAAACTTACAGAACATTCAAAAATTGTAATAGATAACTACATCTTTGATCCAGACCCAAGCAAGAGTAAACTTGCACTTAATATGGCATCTGGAACTGCTAGATTTATAACTGGCAAGCTAGGTAGAATAGATAAGAAAAATATATCTATTCGTACACCTAGTGCAACGATAGGTATTCGTGGAACGGATTTCACAACTACCGTTGATGAACTTGGAAGAAGTTTAGTTATACTACTTCCAAATGAAGATGGAACTTCTTCAGGAGAGATTACTGTAGAAACATGGGCAGGTGTTGAAGTACTCAATCAGCCCTTTCAAGCTACAATGGTGCAGACTATGGATTCACAACCTACAAAGTCAGTAATTCTTGGTAATCTAAATCTGGGCTTGATTAATAATTTACTTATTGTCAGCCAACCTGAACAAATAGAAGAAGCAGTCGAAGAACAGCAAGGCGGACCAAAGACAGACCTAGATAGAGACTTCTTTGAGGAAGCACCAGACTTAGACAAAGACTTCTTAGAAGTGGAAGAAGAAATAACACGACTTGATATTGATTTATTGAGTTTTGACTTCTTAATTGATCTTTTAGCTGTTGTAGAAGCTGCAGGTAAAAAGAAGAATCAAGATACAGCAGGAACGTTAGATGGAGTTGAATTAACTGGTATAATTCCAGGTTTCGATCCAGTATTACAAACTTATACTTTTGTAGAAGATAATTTTATTTATTTTGTACACTATGGAACGAATACTTTTGATATAGCTCTTGATAAGAATGCAGCGTCGTATTTATCAATTAATACGGCAGGAATACCAATGGAGATAGAAGTAAATGGAGCGGGTGATAATACTATTGTTATTTTTCAGTCCCCTTAGTTTTACAGGAGATAACACAACTACTATAATAACTAAAGGGTCAGGCTCTACCATTACTAGTAAACAAGTAGGTAATGGTAATGCTACGAATATACTATGTGGGGCGAACTCAAGTGGTTCATTTCCAGGTACTACATTTGTATCTCATACTTGCAGCAATGCAACTTGGAGCAATACTATCACAGGTAATAGTAACACAACTCGACTTTATACTGTATGGTCAAATAACTCTGATAACACCTTTACTGTTACTGTAACTGGCAATGATAACTTTGTCTGGTTAGACCAAGATGAAGACGACAATACTTCTACAATCACTCAAACAGGAAACGACAATCATGCTGAGCAGCTCGGGAGTGGTGATGATAACACTTACGCTATAACTCAAACAGGAAATAATAAATACGCAAGAATACTAGACTTTGGAGATAATGGTAATAAAACCATTACTCAGTACGGTACAGGGGCACATAATACTTACATCTACAATAATGGCTCTGGACATAACAATGATGTTACTGTAATTCAGTATGGTTCAGGCAATAAAGATGCAGACATATTCTTTTACGGAGCAGATAACTCAGATATAGACTTAACACAATATGGGACAGGTGCTCATACAGCAAACATGAAATTTTATACAAATAATTATAATGTAGATGTAACTCAATCAGGTGCTACTAACCAATCATATTCAGCTACTTTTAACTGTAGCTCTAACTGTAACAAAACAATAACTATAACTCAACAATGAAAAAATTAATTGATATCAGTATAGGAATACTTTTACTATTTCTATTAGTATGGAATCCCTCTCCCTTTCAAATACTCGAACTTAAAACTTTTGATTGGCTAATGTCAACACAAGAACCTGTGCAGGACAACATGATAGTTCTTGTTGATATAGATGAAGCAATAGTCGAAGCTTACAGAGGTTATCCACTACCACGCTCTTTATATTCAACTCTTATGAAGCGCACACCAGCAATACCAGGTATAACAGTACTTATGCCAGACCCAGACTTACGAGACCCAAGAAATGATTTTATATTACAAAATACTTTAATAGATATACCAAGTGTACTAGCTTACGCAGCTTCTACACAAGCTACAGAAGGCGGTCCTCATATAGGGACTGCTCAACTAGGAGAAGACCCCACACCATGGCTATACAACTATCCAGGAATCTTACGACAAACACCCGTCCTAGCAGAATACGCAGAAGGCGTAGGACTAATAAACAGCGCTCCGGAAATAGACGGCGTCGTTAGACGAGTACCTCTTGTAGTTACTTCGCAAAATAAATTATATCCTTCTTTTGCACTCGAAATGTTAAGAGTAGCAGTAGGAGATCCAAGCTATCAAATTAATACTCAAAGCACAGGAATAGAGTGGTTAAGAATACCTAGTTATCCCACTATAAAAACAGATGCAAATGCTAGAGTATGGATAACTTCAAATGTAAAATTCTACAGACAATCAGCTTCAGAATTTCTTCGAGAGCCTTTAGAAGGAGCGGCTTTCGCAATATTTGGTGTAACAGCAGAGGGAATTGTTAATCCAGTTCCTACGGCTGGTGGCCCTGTATACCCACATGAAGTTCAAGCAAATGTTTTGCATCATCTTTTAAACGGAACTAGTCCCGTACAACCTTCATGGTCTCAGATAGCTGAACTTGGTGCTACATTTTTAGCTTTAGTACTATTATTGCTTACAACATCACGTATATATCTATCTTTACCTACATTATTACTAGTAATTGGAGGTTTAGGATACGGTGCTATGCACTTTTTTAAACAAGGCTTGCTTTTTGATGTATCAGGAGCTGTCCTGATAGTGTTTTTATTCTGGACAATAGTTACATTTAGAAACTTTATAGAGCAATTCTTACTCAGACAACAAATTAAAGGTCAATTTAGTACTTATTTATCTCCAGACATGGTAAATATGCTTGTAAAAGACCCTTCACTCATGAAATTAGGTGGAGAACGAAAAGAAATGACTTTCTTATTTACTGATATTATGGGATTTACACCTGTATCAGAAGCTTTTAAGAAAAATGACGACCCAGAAGGCTTAGTGGATTTAATTAATACTTATTTAGATAGTATGACTAATATAATTTTGGAAAATGGTGGAACAATAGACAAATATATGGGAGACTGTATTATGGCGTTTTGGAATGCCCCTCTCCCTTGCGATAACCATGCGGATATGGCAGTTAAATCAGCAATAGAAATCAATGCAAAAACAGAAGAACTTAACAAAGAATTCAAAAATAAAGGACTTAATTTACCTCCTATCAATGTTGGGACTGGTGTTAATACCGGGACTTGCATTGTTGGTAATATGGGTAGTCAATCCCGATTTGATTATTCCGTTATTGGAGATGCCGTCAACCTTGCCGCTAGATTGGAAGCCACTGCCGGTAGGAATGATTATAAACAATGGAAGATTATAGTTTCAGAGTTTACAATGCAACAATGTCAGAATTTTACTTTCGATAGCATAGGAGATATTCTTGTAAAAGGAAAATCAGAACCTATAAGTATTTATAGTGTAAATAATTAACAGGAACATCAAAAAAATTTTTCTTGACTTTTTTATGATATTATGTTAAAATTCAAGAATATAAAAATTCACTTTATGAAAGTGCGGAAAACCTTAAACAACTATGAATGGAATTACTATACCTTTTAGCTTCGGCTTGTTCTTACTGTGTCAAACATCAGCAGCAATCTGGTGGGCGTCTGGTGTAGACAGCGAGGTAGTTAGATTAGTTCAACAAGATATTCAGTACCAAGAACATAAAACAGAATACATACAACGACTGTCTGTTATTGAAACAAAAGTTGAAAGTAATCACAGTATTTTATTAAAACTAGAAGAAAAATTAGATAAAGAGTAATGGCATATTCTAAGAGAGTAGTAGAAAGATTTGATAATGTGCTTAAAAATCCAGAAGCACATAGCGTAGGGCGCTTTGATCCTGACGACCCAAATGTGGCAACAGGAATGGTAGGCGCTCCAGCGTGTGGTGATGTAATGAGATTACAGTTTAAGGTGGAAAAAGGAATTATTGAGGACGTAAAGTTCAAAACATATGGCTGCGGCTCGGCAATAGCGAGCTCCAGTGAGTTAATAGATTTGCTTATGGGCAAAAGTTTGAAACAGGCAGGAGAAATCACCAATAAAGAGATAGCTGATATATTAGATCTACCTCCTATCAAACTTCATTGCTCTATTTTAGCAGAGGAATCTATCAAAGTAGCGATAGATGATTACGCACGTAAACACAATTATAGGAGTAGTGATGATTGAATACGAAACAAAAGACGCAAAAGCGGAAGAAACACCAGTAGCACCAGCTGCAGACACTCCTAAGATTTATCCAAGCAGAGGGTTATTTAAATACCGTGATGCAAATGGTAAACTTTGGAAGTTCAAAACAGAAAAAGAAGCGAAGGAGCATCTAGCAGAAAATGGGTAACTGGTTTACAAAAATTAAAAATATCCTTACAGGAAAAGACAAGAATTGGGACGGCAAAGTCGACATTCATGACGACATGATCGAAGCAAAAGATAAAGTGGAGAAACAACGTGCCGATAAGGAAAGTAAAGGGCGGGTACAAGATAGATAATACTCCTGGGGTTTCAAAAACAAAGAAGGCAGCGAAACAAAGACTTCGAGCAATCAAATACCGCCAAAAGATGAAACGCAGGAAAGGTCGTCGCAGACGATAGGAGAAGACTATGCAAATAGCAAGAATACTAGGTACAACAACACCAGCAACGACAGGAACTGCAACCGCAAGTACTGTTGAAGGGGCTCACTTTGTTATGCTTCAAAACTCAGGTTCAACACTGAGAGAAGTAGTTATACAAACCGAACAAAATGGTACTTCTATAGCAAATCTATACTTAGCAGCTGGAGAGAGAATAATAATTTCAAAAAAACCATCTGAAGTAATTTTTGCTGCACACGCTGAAGTTAAATTAACAAAAGTAGACCCAATGAAAGTCAACTAAACGCACTTTATAAAGTGCAAGAAAGCAAAGGCTTGAAAAGAGGAGATAACATGCCTGCACATTCGAGAAAAAGAAAAAACGGTAAAAAGAAAAAGAACGGAATGAAGAAACGAAAAGGTCTTACAGCCGCTCAAAAGAAACTACCAAAAGCACTTCAGAAAGCAATACTGAAGAAGTTGAGAAGGGGATAAATATGCCATATCACACAGGAAAACATAAAAAACCAAAAAAGAATGGTAAAAAGAAACGTGGTGGAAGAAAAAGAAAGATGAGAGGACATCATGGTTGCTAAAAGACGCAGACGTAGAAAAAGTACTACTAAAAAGCGCAACATTCCTACTAACAAAAAGTTATATGCAAGGGTAAAAGCAAAAACTAAAAGAAAGTTTGCTGTTTACCCTAGTGCATATGCTAATGCCTATCTTGTACGAGAGTATAAGAAACAGGGTGGAAAATATCGTCGTGGTTAGGAGAAGAAGAAGAAAAACAACAACAACAAGACGAAAAAAACGAGACCCTATAAAAGGCACAGGTAAAAAGCCTAAGGGGTCTGGCAGACGTTTATATACAGACGAAAACCCAAAAGATACTGTTAGAATTAAATTTGCTACTGTTAAAAATGCAAAAGCAACAGTAAGAAAAGTTAAACGAGTTCGTAAATCTTATGCAAGAAAGATTCAAATATTAACTGTAGGAGAACAACGAGCAAAAGTTATGGGTAAGAAAACAGTAGCATCTGTATTTAAATCTGCAAAGGCAGGCTTACGGAGAAAAAGAAATGCGAAAAAGAAGAAAGACTAGTAAAAGAAAACTTACAAAACGTCAACAAGCAACGTTACGTAGGCACTCGAGTCATCATACAAAAAAGCATATGACCTTTATGAGATCAGAAATGAGAAAAGGTAAATCTTTTACTGCTGCACATAGAGCCGCGATGAAGAAGGTAGGTAAGTAATGCCAGGACATACATCAGGAGGCCTTTCTAAATGGTTTAAACAAAACTGGGTTGATATCTCACGTCCGAAGAAAGGCGGTGGGTATGCAAAATGTGGTCGACCCAAAGCAAAGAAAGGTCGTAAAGGATATCCAAAATGCGTACCAGCTGCAAAAGCTGCTCGTATGAGTAAAGCACAAATTCGTTCAGCAGTCAGGAGAAAAAGATCAAAAGCACAAGGAGTTCGAGGTAAGCCTACAAACGTTAAAACTTTTGCTAAACGTAAGAGGACTACTCGAAGAAGGAGACGATAGTGGCAGTAAGAAGAACTAGAAGAAAGAAACCAAATGGGAGATTAAAAAGAGCAGGAGTATCAGGGTATAACAAACCTAAAAGAACTCCTAAACACCCTAAGAAATCCCATATAGTAGTCGCAAAAGTCGGAAAGAAAATTAAGACTATTAGATTTGGACAGCAAGGCGCTAAAACCGCAGGCAAACCTAAAAAGGGTGAATCCGAGAGAATGAAAGCTAAACGAAAGTCTTTCAAAGCTCGACATAGAAAAAACATAGCCAAAGGCAGAATGTCTGCGGCTTATTGGGCAGATAAAGTAAAATGGTAAAAGATATAGATTTAACACACCTTGATTCGTTGTGGCTTGACCACATTGAGAATGCAGCAGTAACTACACTTGAAGCAGTTAATGAGGAAGCACATCATAAACGAAAGGTAACAAAAGAACAGGCAGCTTTAGCAACTATGGCTGGAGGTTTTCTATATCTATACCATTTAGCTAAAGTCAACCAACTAATTGAATCTGATAACACACCAACCATAATCCATTAATGGCACTAGAAATAAGCAGAAAAGATATTCCTGAAGGAGACTTAATTGAGTACTCTCCAGAGGATAGATTTATAAAACTACCTATACTTCCATATATGGATTTACTTGGTGTAGAACCAATCCCCTCACAAACTGCAATAATCAATGCAGTCAACAACCCCAAATATCGTTTTATCTGTGGCGCTGTATCTAGGCGTCAGGGTAAGACTTATATCGCAAATATTATTGGACAACTCACAGCACTTGTTCCAAACTCGCACATACTAATTATGTCACCTAACTACTCACTTTCACAAATTTCTTTTGACTTACAAAGGCAACTGATTAAGCACTTTGATTTAGAAGTTACAAAAGATAATGCAAAAGATAGAGTAATCGAACTATCAAATGGATCTACTGTACGTATGGGATCGATAAATCAAGTAGATTCTACAGTTGGTAGGTCTTATGATTTAATAATATTTGATGAAGCAGCGCTTGTAGATGGACGAGACGCTTTCAATGTAGCACTTAGACCAACACTTGATAAAGATGGAAGTAAAGCATTATTTATTTCTACTCCTCGTGGAAGAAATAATTGGTTTGCCGACTTTTTCTATCGTGGATTCAACGATGAGTTTCCAGAATGGTGTTCTATACGAGCAACATATCATGAAAATCCTCGTTTTAGTGAATCAGATATTGACGAAGCAAAGAAATCTATGTCTGCATCTGAATTTGCTCAAGAATATATGGCAGACTTTAACACTTATCAGGGACAAATATGGTCATTTAATCATGAAGAATGTATAGCAGACTTAGAAGAACTTGATACCTCACAGATGGATGTAATTGCAGGCCTTGACGTAGGTTATAAAGACCCAACAGCACTATGTGTTATAGCATATGATTGGGATAGAGAAAAATTCTATGTTCTAGACGAATATCTTGATGCAGAACGAACAACAGAACAACACGCCATGCAGATTCGAGCTTTAATCGACAAGTATAATATTGATTGGATTTATATTGATTCTGCAGCACAGCAAACAAGATTTGACTTTGCTCAAAATTATGACATTTCTACTATCAATGCTAAAAAATCAGTTTTAGATGGTATAGGAGAAGTAGCAGGTATAGTTGATAATGATAAATTAATTGTAGACCAAAGATGTCATCATACTTTAGAGTGTTTAGACCAATATCAGTGGGATCCAAACCCAAATCTTATGAAAGAAAAGCCAAAGCATGATAGATTCTCACATATGGCAGATGCGCTTAGATATGGACTGTACACATTTGAGACATCTTCGACTACTTTTTAATTAGCAGACCTACAAAAAAATTATTCTTGACATGAGCGTGGTAATTTAGTATAATACAAAGTAAGAGAAAATTTAATGGATTTAAAGAGAGACTTAGTCAAATACGTTAGAGACAAAGCAAAGTCAAAATACGATAAGGGAACGGAATGTCGTATTTGTGGAAGTAAGGAAAACCTCGACTTCCATCACTTCTACGGATTGACGGAGCTGTTAGAGAAGTGGCTAAGAGAACAGAAGCTAGTGATTCAGACTGCTGAAGAAATTATGGAGGTAAGAGATGTCTTCATTTTGGAGCATAAAAAAGAGTTGTACGACGACGCTGTAACACTTTGTCACGATCACCATTTAAGACTACACTCCATTTATGGAAAGAGACCTAAATTATTTACCGCACCTAAACAAGCACGTTGGGTAGAGAGACAAAGAGAAAAATATGGCATGGTATGACCGAATACTAGGAAGAAACACTTCCTTTGAACCAGACGAAGAAAAAGCTAACCCCTCGCAATTTTTAATTGGCAGAGAGGAAGGCCTTAATATAACATCTAGAGAAGTTGTTACTAATTATAGAGATGCTTATGAAAAACTAGAGGTTGTCAACAGAGCGGTAAACATGGTTGTTGATGATGTTTCTGAGATTCCAATAGATGTTGGTGGTAAAATAAATGGAATGAATCCTGTTTATAAAAATGTTAGAAAGGCTACTGTAACGAGACTTCTAAATGTAGAGCCAAACCCTTTTCAAGATATAAATACTTTTAAAAGAAATCTGATAACTGATTTATTGATTGATGGAAATATCTTTATATATTATGATGGTGCAAATAGTGCACTCTATCATTTACCAGCAGAAAACGTAGAAATAGAAACAGACGATAAAACTTACGTTAGAAAATATACTTATGACGGCGTTGTGGATTATGCCCCAGAAGAGATAATACACGTCAAAGAGAATTCATTTAACTCTATTTATAGAGGAGTTCCTAGATTGAAACCAGCTTATAGAACCATGTTACTAATGATTTCTATGAGAAACTTTCAAGATAACTTCTTTAAAAATGGAGCAGTACCAGGACTGGTACTAAAAAGCCCTAACACTCTTTCTGAGAAAATAAAAGAACGAATGTTAGCTGCTTGGAGAGCCCGTTACAACCCGAGCACAGGAGGGAGACGACCTCTCATTTTAGATGGTGGTCTAGAGATTGATAACTTAACGGAGGTTAACTTTAAGGATTTAGACTTCCAAGCAGCTATTGAGGCAAATGAACGAATTATACTACAAGCAATAGGCGTACCGCCATTGCTATTGGATAGTGGGAACAATGCAAATATTAGACCTAACCATAGATTGTACTATTTAGAAACAGTACTACCTATAGTCAGGAAAGTAAATTTTGCATTTGAAAGGTTCTTTGGATTCGATTTAGTTGAGGATATGAGCGGGGTTCCTGCTATGCAACCTGAACTAAAAGATCAAGCAGCGTACTATAGTACTTTAGTAAATACAGGTATTATATCGCCAAACGAAGCCAGAGAGCATTTACGAATGGAGCCGTTAGAAGGACATGATGATTTAAGAGTGCCTGCTAACATAGCAGGCTCAGCGGCCAATCCGTCGGAAGGCGGAAGACCCGAAGAAGAGGAAGAAAACGATGGCGAATAAAAAAGCTATATTAAAACAACTTGCTGATTATTTTGCTGAAAAAGGTAAAGTTTTATCCGTTAATGAATATAAAGCGGCAGACGACAGACCTATGAGATATATGGTCGCCAAGAGACCATTCGGGTCTTGGTCACGCATGCAATCTATGTTAAAGGTAAACTTTCCTGAGCAATGGGAAAAGACACAAGCCCCTGCTCCAGCGCCAACACCTGCTCCTAAGGCAGCGCCTAAAAAGGCAGCACCTAAAGCAGCAAAGGCTAAAGAGGAATAATTATGCAAAAGATTTTTAACTTAACATCTACTTTCAAATCCGTTGAAGCCAACGAAGATGGAAGCGTGAATATCAAAGGATATGCCAGCACTAATGATACAGATAGGGCGGGAGATGTTATAGATAAAGAAGCATGGGAAAAAGGAGGATTGGATAATTTTGGAAATAATCCAATTATACTTTTTAACCATGATTACAATAGACCTATCGGTCGAGCCACAGGTCTAGAGACCGACGATAGGGGACTAAAACTTACCGCAAATATATCAAAAAGTGCTGGTGATGTTACAAATTTAGTCAAAGAAGGTATTCTAAGAGCTTTTAGTGTAGGTTTCCGCGTCAAAGACGCAGATTATATCGAGGAAACTGATGGACTAAAAATCTCTGATGCGGAGTTGTTTGAAATAAGCGTGGTATCCGTACCCGCTAACCAAGCAGCCACCTTCTCTGTGGCAAAGTCTTTTGATACTCAATCAGAATATGATGAGTGGAAAAAGCAATTTGTCAAAATAACCGAGACTGAAGAGTCTCAAGACGCAGACGAAAGTCTGTCTTCAAGAAAGGAAAACAAAATGTCAAAAGAAAATGATAACAAAGAAAAGTTTGATCTTGAGGAGTTCGCAAAGAAAGTTGCAAGTGAAACAGCAGCAAAAATTGCAATGCAGCAAGCGGAATCAAAAGCCGCTGAAGCAGCTGAAGCAGAGAAAGCCGCACAAGAGCAAGCTACAGAAGAAGCCGAACTCGAACAGAAAAAAGCTGAAGTTAAAGCGATTGTTGAAGCCGGTACGTCTGGAGCAGAAGAATTAGTTTCTGACCTAGAAAAACGTGTTGACGCAAACATGAGCAATGTCGAAGAAGTAGTTGACAGCTTGAAAGCAGAACTGGAAGAGAAGTCTGAAGAAATCATGAAAATCCGTGAATCTAAAAGAATTTTTGGTGAAAGACAAAGTAACAACGTTACTGAAGCCTTCGCTAAAGATTACGAAGATGCATGGTTACTGTCAAAAGCAGTCGGAGCAAGAAGCATCGAAGACACTAGATATGGTAAAAGCGTAATTGAAAAACAAAACGCTCACTCTGGTGTTGCAGTATCTTCTGCAGATTTCGAGCAAACAGTCAGCACTAACATAGAAAGAGATATCCAAAACGCTCTAGTTTTGGCTCCTCTATTTAGAGAAATCGCTATGACAAGTGCAACTCAAATACTACCTATCTTACCAGATAGTGGCTACGCAGAGTTTACCTCTAACCAAGCCGCTACAGGCTCTAGCCCACATGGTAACTTAGCACAAAGAGGTGATACTTATGGATCTCCTTACGGTGGTATTGACTTGACTGAAAGAACTCTTTCAACTAAGAAACTGATTTCAACTTCATACTTAGGTAATGAAACTGAAGAAGATGCAATACTTCCAGTACTACCTTTAATTAGAGAATCAATGGTAAGATCTCATGCAAGAGCAGTAGAAAACTCAATACTAGCTGGTGATGACGCTGATGGCGCCTTCGGTACTAGTGGAGCTTCTTATGAAGGACTTCTACACTTAGCAAGAAATGATTCAGCCTTCACTCAGTCAACAACTGCATTTGCTTCTGACTCTCTAACAGCACTACAATTGCTTGCTGCTAGAAAGAACATGGGTAAATATGGTGTTGATCCATCTGAAGTGATTTACATTGTATCTCAAACAGGCTACTACCAATTGCTAGAAGATGCTGAGTTCCAAGATGTGAACTTAGTTGGCGATGCCGCTTCTAAGCTAAGCGGAGAGATCGGGCAAGTATTCGGTTCAAGAGTACTAGTCTGTGATGAATTCGCAAGTGCTGCAGTGAGTAAATTCCACGCAGTCGCAGTCTATCCAAGAAACTACGTCGTACCTAGATTAAGAGGTATAACTGTAGAGTCAGACTACGAAGTAGTTAACCAAAGAAGAGTACTAGTTGCTTCACAAAGAATTGGCTTCCAAGACTTAATTGATGGAGCTACTTCTAAGTGGGGACTTATGTATAAAGCTTCTTAAAGATAACTTTAAGTTTTTTAACAAATTATACCACGCAAGTGGATATGTTGAAATATGCTGGGTGACTTGGGAGGGTAATTGCCCTCCCGAGTTTATCCATAACAAGGAATAAAATGGCTAATTTAATTACTACTAAAAATTATAAAGACTATATGAAAATAGAACACAACAAGGACGATGCTAAAATCGATACCCTTGTAACTTCTATTAGCCAGCTTGTTAAAACCTACTGTGGCAGTTCTATCATAGATTTCTACTCGTCAGCAAAGACAGAGTTTTTTGATATTCCTGACACACTCACTTCGGAGATTTTTGTTACAGAATCTCCATTAAATGCTGTTTCTGCCTTATCGGAACGAGACTCAATAGCAGATAGTTACACAACTCTAACCGCAAATGAAGATTATTATGTAGATACTGAACATGATCGCATTTACAGGATAGATGGTGAAAAAAGTGTAAAATATTTTAAAAAAGGGTTCGCTGCCGTAAAAGTAGTATATACTGCAGGTTATGAATCTGTTCCAACTGATTTAAAGTTGGCAGTTTTTGACTTGATAACGTATTACTTAAAAGATGAACGGAAAACGCAAAGATCAATTGCTGGAACCACCCTACGAAATGAAGGTACTACTTCAATAAAAGGTGATGTTGGATTTCCAGATCACATAAAACGAGTACTAGACCTTTATAAAATTATAGATTTAGTATAATGTCACGACAAAGTTTACAAAGAGAACTTGAAAAATATTTACAATATGCCGAAAAAGAAGGACGGAAGGAGCTCGCAAAAAATTATCAACAAGAAGTTATACTTCATGTAGATGACTATACAGATGCTTTATTTATAGAGTATGAAAAGGAGCATGGATTAGAAAGAATAGATAGACGTACTAAAAGAGGAAAAAAGTTAAAAGAGGCATTTGAGGAAGGCGGAAAAGTAATTGTAGATAGATTAGACGATAAAATTAGTGGTATGAGAAAGTCAGATGGAATAACAACATACCCTAAAGATGTTTTACAAATCGAAAAATTTGACAATGGTAGAGGCATAGTTATTTATATGCTTAATCAAAATCAGTTTAATTGGGAAACTCCAAAATTTAAATCTGCTTTAACAGAAGCAAAAAGAATGGGGTTAAAAGAAGTAAATGCGAAACTAGCAGAATTAAACACAAAGGATAGTGATGTAAAAGAATTTAGAAATCCAGGTGCTGTAAATGCAAATATTTTTGGGCATCATGGAGGAATATCGGGAGCAGATCCAAAAAGTACTTATGGACTTACAGGAATCTCAGAAGCAGTTGATAAGACTAAAAAGATTGATTTAGCAAGTGTAACATTAATGGAAAGAATTGATGATAATGATAAGCTAGATACATATTCTGATATATTTTTTAAAAGACTAGGAGACCAACTAGAGGTAAAAGGGTTCTGGGACGCAAAGAAAAATGCAAGGAGGCCTACTAATAGTCGACCTTCTGAAATGGACGACCGAAATGTAGTTCGTATAGTTTTAGGGCATGGTGATCTAAAAAGCTTTATGGGTGGTTTTGATAAAGTTAGAGGAGGACAAAGAAATTGGACTAAATTAGGCCCCACACTCCAAAAATTATTAGAGGATACTCGAGACCAGCTGGAAAAAGATATTCTTAAGCAGTTAGGAAGAGATGCAAAAGATTTTGCATTTTTTGAAGGGTCAGAAAGTTCAATAACTCGTGCAAAAAAGTTAGCAGGCGAACAAGTAGTTAAAAGACTTGTACAAGGTGCAAATAAAAAGAAAAAAATAGCTAAAGGTAAAAGCCAGTCAGTTAAAAAACCTAAAAGCAAAACTCAAGCAAAGAATAAAGCTAAAAAAGGTGCTAAAAATACAGTTAGCCGTAAAATGGCTTCGAGAGCAGGAATTAGGATAACAGGAACAAAATCAGGAAAAGGTAAACGAACTTCTGCAGCTACTTCAAGTCCAGTAGGATTAGTAGCTTTACTTAATAAATCTTTAGCAACAGAACTTATAAAAAATATGGGGCCATATCCACGAGTTTTAGAAAATAGAACAGGTAGATTTGCAAATAGTGCTGAAGTAACAAATGTGTCCCCAATGCCAAACTCTGTAGAGATTCAATATACCTATCAAAAAGATCCTTATGCAGTATTTGAGCCTGAGAATGGCAATCCTCTCGCCTCTCATGGCAGAGACCCAAGAAGAATAATAGGAAGAACAATAAGAGAAATAGCTCAAGAAATAATGGGCACAAAATATGGCCTGGTAAGAACTAAGAGAGTATAATGTCAAGAAGTATATCAACAAGACGATCACAAATATTAAATGCTTTAGTAGATAAACTAAAAGATATTGATGGGTCAGGAGACTACAGAACTAATTTAGCTAAGCAAGTCTTTCCCACTATGAAGTTTTGGGATGAAATTGATACTTTTCCAGCTGTACATTTATCTGCTGGTACAGAAACCAGAGAGTATTATGGAGGTGGACAAAAATGGAGATTTTTAACAGTTACAATTCGAGGCTATGTAAATCAAGAAGATCCGATAGAGGGTCTTTGCTTACTTCTCGAAGATGTAGAATATGTACTAGATGAGAATCCTCAATTTACTTATCTAGACTCATATGGAACCGCCGGTGTCGCACAAATTTCGGTAATATCAATAGATACTGACGAAGGAGTGCTTGCACCTCTCGGCATCGGCGAAATGATAATAGAGGTGCGATACTAGAAAACCGAGTATTTTAGCAAAAGCAAACGTATTCGCTTTTCAAGCCAAATAGGAGACTATAATGGCAACTAAATTGTATTTTTCTCGAGATACGAAAGTCATAGCACATATACCGCAGTCATCTGCGGCAACTAAAAGTATGTACTATGATATACCTGTACTAGATGGTTATTCGTTTTCTCAAGCAACAAATACTAGTGAAATTACTTTGAATGAAGCACAAAGTACATCAGGCGTTAGTAGAAGAGGTCGTGCAATGTTTAACGACTCATATGCACCAGTTGAGTGGAGTTTTTCCACTTACATGATGCCTTTTACTTCTGCTGGAGGTACAAAAGGTACTTCAGGAAAAGCAAGTGCTACAGATGGAGCACATTGTGAAGTAACAGAAGCACTATGGGCAATGTTCTTTGGACAAACTGGAAATGGAGGTATCACTTCAGATACTACAAATCTAGATATAACTCAAAGCACAGCAAATAAAGCTACCGTAGGTGTTTTTGATTTATTCTTCATAATGGGAGCCTCTCAAGCTGCTACAGCTTATAATTATACAACTGGGGCCGCAACTGCAAACCAGATGATATATAAGCTAACAGATTGTTCAATTGGAGAAGCTTCATTTGACTTTGATTTAGATGGAATTGCTACTGTAAATTGGTCTGGAAACGGAAAACTAATTACAGAAGAAGCAACTCTTAATTTATCATCATCAGATGCATTTATTAATGAAGGCGTGTCAAACACTACAGGATTTATTCGTAATAGAATATCTGATTTAACAATGAGTGGAGACGCTTCAGGAAGTTCAGTAACATATACTTCTACTCTTACAGGTGGAAATATATCATGGAGTAATAATCTTACTTACTTAACACCTGAAACTCTTGGCGTAGTAAATCAACCTTTAGGTCACGTTACAGGTACTAAATCTATTAATGGTAACTTTACTTGTTACCTAGATAACGCAAGTGGTACCTCAAGTGCAGAGTTCTACGAAGATATCGTAGAGGCAACTTCTGATATTCAAAACTCATTTAGTTTAAGTTTTGATATCGGTGGAAGTGGTACTCCGCATTGTATTATTACAATGCCAACGTGCCATTTAGAAGTACCAACTCATTCAATTGATGAAGTAATTTCTTTGGAAACTAATTTCCATGCGTTACCAAGCGACTTTGACTCAACAGACGAAATCTCAGTATTTCAATTTGTAGGTAAAGACGTTAACGCGTAAACTAGTGTATCTGGGCGGTTACCCGCCGCCCTGATACTTTTATTAACCCCTTAAAATAGGAACCAGCATGACAGAACAAACAAAAACAGCACCCGTATCACTATCTTCCTTAATGACTTCAAGTAAGACAGTCACTATAGAATTTCCAGGTATGCAGGATTTTAATGTTGATCTTTGTTATTTAGCAAGAGAAGAATTATTAAAACTTAGAAGTAAGTGCCTTAAGCAAAAATTTAATAAGAAAACTCGAGCATTTGAAGAGCAACTAGATGAAGATACTTTCTTAGTAGAGTATGTCGCGTCAGTTATAAAAAATTGGACAGGTTTAAAGTATGATTACTTAAGACAACTAATTTTAATAGAGACAGACAACTTAAACTTAGAAGATGAACTTCCGTTTTCAAAAGAAAACGCAGAAATCTTAATGAAAAATTCAGGAGACTTTGATACATGGGTAACAGAAACAGTAGGTGATCTTGAAAATTTTACCATGATCAAGTAACTTACATAGGTGAATTACTTGAACAATATTATAATGTAAATTCACAATTTAAAAGCTACGAAGAATATGTAGTAGTAATGGAAAGATTAGGGCGAGAACCTGATCCCTCCAAAGCGCCTTTAGAGGTATATCACTTTCCGTTGGAAGTACAGGAGGCTTTTGCAATACATGCAATGCTTCCTGACCGTTGGGACGGAATGAGTGGAACATATATGGGCAAAGATTGGTCAGCTCTTAGTACAATGTTAGATATTTTTAATGTAGAACATAAAAGAGAGGTAGCAACTTTTCTAAAGTATATAGAACATTTTAATTCTAAAAAGATTAATGCAGAAGGCGAAAAACAAAGGAAAGCACGTGAAAGATCTTCACAAGCACCAGGCACAAAGATGATTAAAGGATAATGGCAAAGGATAATGAAGTAAAAGTTGGCGTCAAAGTCACAGATGACGGGTCGCTAAAAGAAACGGATAAAAAAGCACGAAAAGCCAGTAAAGGCTTAGGTGATGTAGGGGCTAATGCAGCAGGTGCTGATAGAGCCATGAAAGGCTTATCTGCTCAATCTAGCAACTCTACTAAAAACTTTTCAAAAATGTCTCAAGGATTAACTGGGGGGCTTGTGCCTGCCTATGCTGTATTAGCTGCTAATATATTCGCAGTAGGAGCCGCTTTTAGATTCTTAGCACAAGCAGCAGATTATAGAATACTAATTGAAGGACAACAAGAATATGCAACTATAACAGGCGAATCCTTAAAATTACTAACCACAAGATTACAAGATGCTACTGATGGACAACTTGCATTTGCAGAAGCATCACAATCCGTAGCGATTGCTAGAGCTGCGGGTCTGACAGCCGATCAAATTGGAAGGCTAGGAAAACTAGCAAGAAACGCTTCTATAGCTTTAGGAAGAGACTTGACAGACTCTTTAAATCGTTTAATAAGAGGTGCCACAAAAGGTGAACCAGAACTTTTAGACGAATTAGGTATTATACTTAGACTAGAAACTGCTGCACAAAAATATGGTGCACAAATAGGAAAGGCTGCAAATCAATTAAATATATTTGAAAAAAGTCAGGCAATAACAAATGAAGTACTTGCCCAAGGTGAGTCTAAGTTTGCAGATTTAGAAACAGAGGTAAATCAATTTGGAAAGATGTTAAAGTCTTTTGATGATTTATTAAACACAATTAAAATGACTCTTGCAAAAGGGCTTGAACCAATAGCAACAGGACTATCAAAAAACGTAGTAGCACTTTCAGGAGCTTTTATACTACTTGGTAGTAGTATATTAAAATCGCTAACACCTCAACTTCCAGCAATAGATGTAAGAGAAGCAGGTAGAGCGGCACAGGGTCAGATTGCAGGATTTTACACAGGAAAAGCAGCACCTAGATTTGCTGCAGGAACAGCAACATCAGCAGACTTCAAATCATTAGAAAGATCAATTAATGCAAAAAAATCTACAGTTATCAACTATGAAAATTTTAGAAGAACTGAATCACTGAAAAGTTTAAATATTTTAAAAGCACATAATCTTCAACTACGAGCAGATAGTGCAGGAGCTTTTAGCGCAATGGCACTAACTTTTAGAGCAAATTTAGCACTAATGCAAGCAGAGTACGGAAAGTTTATAGGAACAATGAAGTTTTTACAGGCAGGTCTTTTAAAAGTAGTATCTGCTGTAGGATATATCAGTTTATTTGTAACTGTCATATCTTTAATTAAGTCGTATTTTGATACTGTCGATGATCCCGCACAGGCAAAATTTATAGAAGAACAAGACACAATAATAAAACAATTACGAGAACAAATAGTAGAAACAGATAGACTAATTGGAAAAATGAAGAAAAGAAAAAATCTTTTAGATTCAATTAATCAAGCAGGAGGCTTTTTCTCAAACTTTTCATTTGCAGGAGTGGCTGATACTTTTGGTGACTTTCGCGGTACTCTAGGAGACGCGCAAAGGGGTGTGGGTAGACGTGAAGCAGGAAGTATAGCAAGAGATTATACAGGACTTACAGGAAAACAAAGAGAGATTGCTGAAGGCACTGTTAAAGGTTTAGAAAATCAACTGAAATTATTAAATCCCGAAGGAGAGTTAGCAAAAGGAGTTAAAAAAACACTAGCAGAGTTAAATCAAGCTATAACAGATGCAGATGCAAAAACTGCTGATGAATCAACATTCAAAGTTTTAGATGACATACTTGTTGATTTACAAGAGAACGGTACAGAAGCAACAAGAAAGCTTCAACCTTTTGCAAAAACTACTCAAATAATAACAAACTCTTTTAGTGAAATGAATCTAGCACTCAATAGACTTAAACAAGGTAGTACAGGATTATCAACAATAACTAAATCAATAAAAGATACAGGAGAAGCACTTACAGAATCAGCAGCACTTTTACTGAGTGGAGAACTAAATAGAGAGAAGTTTGGAACTGAATTTGGCAGCTACAAAGATGCAGCAACAGCTATGCTAGGGGAAGAGAAAGTTGCAGAAATTTTAGGTAGTGCAACTGCAACAACTGTAACAGATGAGCAGTTGCAACGAATCGGAGTAGCTTTAACAACAGAAGCTGAAAGAATGCACAAACTTGAAATTGAGATGATGACAAAGAGAACAAATCTGCAAGCCGATTTAATTGAAACAACTCGAGGAATGCCTAAGATACTTGCAGATCAAGTTAACAAAATGGGAAAAGTAAGTGATATCGAAGCACAGATTTTTGAAATAGAAACATTAAGAGATGAGTTGAAAAAGAAAAATCTTACCGATGACGATGTAGCAATACAAAAAGAAAATGCAAAGCTAAGAGTACTAGAGGCACAACTTCAAGTTGCAAAAGATGAGGCAAGTCTATTAACACAATTACAACAAGGTGTTTTAAATACATTTGCTACAGGATTACAGACAGCAATTGATGGATTAATACAAGGTACTGTTACTGTTAAAGAAGCTTTTGCAAATATGGCAAAATCAGTTCTACAAGCCATATCACAAATACTAGCTAAAATGGCAGCTTTAAAGATATTAAGTTTTATGTTTCCAGGCACCGACTTCGCTTCCTTTTTAGCAGGTGGTGGATACATGCAAGGAGCAGGGCAGCGTAAAGTTCCAGGATATAGAAATGGCGGAATTGTAAGTGAACCAACTTATATGGTTGGAGAAGGAAAATATAACGAAGCAGTAGTACCTTTACCTGATGGAAGAAGTATACCTGTACAAATGAAAGGTGGAAGTGGAACTGCGAATGTTACAGTAAATATAGCAGCAGACGGATCAGCAACTTCATCTCTAGAAGCAAATGGAGGTGATAGAGCCGCACAATTAGGTAGAGCTGTATCTATAGCGGTTCAAGAAGAATTACATAAACAGCAAAGGCCGGGCGGAATGTTAAGCCCATTTGGAATTTCATAATGGCACTAGGATTTACAGATTTAACAAGTACAGTTAGAAGACCAGATAAGATGATGACTTCATCGTCTACACCAAGTATTTTATTGGCAAAATTTGGTGATGGCTATGAACAAAGAATTGCAGCAGGTATAAATAATCTTGTGCAAGAATACTCTGTTTCATTTGATAATAGAACAAAAGAAGAAATAGATGATATCACTGCATTTTTTACAGATAAAGCTGGAGTTACAAAATTTGACTTCACAATACCAGATTCAAATAATAGTGGAGAGACCACTATTAAAGTGATATGCGCATCATGGTCTCAAGCTTATAAATATGGGGATTTCTACGGGTGTTCAGCAAAATTTAGAAGAGTTTATGAATCATGACAAATACGGCAATACAAGATGCACAGAAACAAGATCCAGGATCAGCGTATATTCAACTTTTTGAACTTGCTCTTTCAAGTTCAAGTTCTGCATATTTTCATTCAGGATTAGAAGCTGACCTTTCTACAATTCAATTTAGAGATCGAACAAGTCCCAGTACGATTCGTACATATACTGCTCTTCCTATTGAGATTGATGGAGTAAACTTGCAGTCAGCAGGAGCTACTGCAAGACCTACAGTACGAGTAGCAAACATTCTTTCAACTTTTGGAGATGCTTTAGGAGGTCTTACAAATGAAGACTTGTTAGGCAAAAAGCTTTATAGAAGAACTACTTTATATAAATATTGTGTAGGACAATCAGGAGATGCAAACCCGCCAGTTGAGTTTCCACAACAAATGTGGTTTATTGATAGAATTGCAGAAAAGACACCAACACACATAACTTTTGAACTAGCTTCTCCTTTTGATTTAGCTGGTGTTCAACTTCCAAGACGAAGAATAACAGGAAATGCTTGTGCATGGAAGTATCAAGGAGCAAGTCCAGAACTTTCACTTACTAATAAAAGAGGTGGATGTAATTGGAATACATATGGTCGAATCACAGACACTGATGGTACTGTTCGAGTTATATACTGTAATAAAAAAGATGAAGAAGTAGTAACATCAAGTGCTACTTTTAATACAACAGTTTCAAGTATAACATTAGGATTTTACTATAGAACAGATAAAACAGGACTTACCCAAATTAATACTGATGGAAGTTTAAGTGCAGGACAAAGTGCATATGATTATTGGCAAGCTACAGTAACTACAAGTAATCCTGGTACTCCTTCAGATACGAACGCAAATTTTAGAAGAATTAGAGTATATGGTACTTATTCAGCTAGTACAACTTATAAAGCGTATACTGATCCTAACTATAATGAGTATGTAACTTATGATAGAGGATCAGATGATGACTTTGTTAGACTTTGGCAGATAAAAGGTAGTACACAAACTGGTAGTGCCCATAAAAGCACTCCTGATTTTGGAGACCATTGGCAGTTAGGTGATCAATGTTCAAAAAATGTAAGTGGGTGTGCAAAAAGATTTAGAACTAGTTTTGCAACAATAGATGGTAGTGTTCGTAAAACTATTACAGAAAAAGATGAAATGTTACCATTTGGAGGGTTCCCAGGAACTAAAACCCGTGCATGATAATAGAACCTCACTTTGAAAAAATAATAGAACACTTTAACGCTGAGTACCCTAGAGAAGGTTGTGGTGTGATAGCGATAGTAAAAGGTAAATCTAAATGGGTTCCTTGTAAAAATGTAGCAGAAAATGATGATGATTTTATAATTGACTCAAAAGATTATATAAAAGCAAGCTATCAAGGAGATATAGTAGCAGTCGTGCATAGTCACCCTGATGCAAGTCCAGAACCAAGTGAAACAGATGTGAAGCAGTGTAATGGATTAAATCTTGACTACTATATAATTAGTATTCCTGATATACAACTTGAACATTTAAAACCAAACCGAGTAGACCGCCCTTTAATTGGAAGAGAATATGAATTTGGTGTTAATGATTGTTTTTCATTAGTACAATCATACTATCAAAAATTTGACATTGAAATGCCAAGATATGCGTTTGAAGACGACTGGTGGAATAAAGGACTTGATTACTTTGGCGATCTCTGGCAAAATTATGAAGGGTGGAGCGAAGCAACTGATGGAAGTTTGCTCAAACATGATTTATTATATTTTAATGTTGAATCAAGTGTACCAAATCATTGTGGTGTATATTTAGATGATGATATACTCTTACACCATGCATACGGTAGGTTATCATGCAGAGAATTATTATACCCTTTTTGGGGTAAGTACAAAACAAAAATATTGAGAAACGAAAAATGCAAACAGTACATTTAAAAGGAGAACTTGGAGAGCGCTTTGGCGAAAAATGGTCTATGAACGTAAATAAAGTTCACGATATTTTTCGTCTTATAGAATGTCAACGACAAGATTTTAGGTCTTATATGCAAAACTGCATAGAGAATGATATTAACTTTACAATACAAAGAGGCGAAGAATTTATAGACGAAACAGAATTATTACTATCATTAGGAAAAGAAGATATAATTGTAACTCCTATTCCTACAGGTTCAAAAGGTAAAGTAGGAAAACTTATAATGGCAGCAGCTTTAATAGTAGGTGGATATTACATAATGGGGCCAACTCAAACAGCAACTACGGTTGGTAATGTTACAACAGTAACAGGAGTACCAGCGACATTTGGAGCAAAAGTAGCAGGATATACACTTATGGCACTCGGAACATCTTTAGGATTAAGAACTCTCGCAGAAATGATGCAACCTGATGCTGCAGAGGGAGAAGATGACTCACACTTATTTAGCGGACCACTGAATACTACTGTTCAAGGTGGCGCTGTTCCTATATTATATGGAGAAATGCAAGTAGGTGGACACTTAATTAATGCAAGTTATAGTTCTTTTATGGCTACTGAGTGGGGGCCAGGTTGGAATCATAACGCCCCCCTAGGCGACGACGATGGTCACGTAGATGTGGAGCAATTATAATGAGTGCACAACAAGCGGCAGCAAGAGCTAGACAAGAGGCAGAACGTAAATTAGCAGCAGAACTGGGAACAGCTCATCGATCCATGAGCGGAGAGACTAGACAACGAGCTTTAGTATATGATGCATTAACAGAAGGCCCTATAGAGGGACTAGTCAATGGAGCAGCTAGTATTTTTCTTGATGATGTACCTCTTGTAGATACAGATATTTATAAACAGACTAATGCAATAAATACTACAGCTTCTGTAAGTGCAGGAAGCACAACAGTAACGGTAGCTACAGGAGCCTTAGACTTTGCAGATGTAGACGGTGGAACTAGAAAAATTTTAATAAAAGGTGCAGGAAAACAAGGATCAAGTATTTTTAGTGCAACTGCAGGGACAACTACATTAACAGCTTCAAGTAGCTGGTTTACTTCAGGAATGGCATCAGCAAGTATGCATGCTGAAGGTGCTGCTCGTATACAAATTGAAGGAGCAGGGGAAGATGGAAGACCTTATGTTGGATATATTACAGCATACACAAGTGGCACATCAGCTCAAGTATCTCCACCTATTGCAACAACAGTAAGTGGAGTATCAGGTGCAATAGATTTAGTAAGTGTAATTACTGCTTATAATGTTGGCAGTAATCAAGTTACAATAACAACCGCAGCAACAACAACAGTTTCAGGAGTAGCTGCAACTTTAACTGCTCCTCAAACAGACCATACAACTTACGCAAACTCAAGTCCGCCAACAAATTATAATGACTTACAATACTCTTTTAGGTCAGGAACAAGACATCAGCGTCCTATACAAATGCGAAATGGTGGGAACCCTACTGCAAGTTTTGTACACGCTCCAAATATACGAATGGATCAAAATGCAACTTTTGATAGCACCAATGGTGTAAGCGATCATCTTGTTACTTCTTCAGAGGTTGGAATACCAAATCCAGCTGAAACTGATGAAATATTTTTTGTAATAGAGATGCCTCAGTTATTTGCTATAAGTACAAAATCAGGAACAGAATATAACTCGTGGGTAGAATTTACCTGTGACTTTGAGTACTCCAGAGATGGAGGCTCAAGTTACTTTTCTAATAGACTTGTCGGACCAACAGATAATGAGATTATAAATAGAACAGATGGTTTTGAATTTTTTAACGACAGGTCTACTCTTTCTTTACACGATGGATATATTATAAATAAAACTAAAAAAGCTTTTCAAGAGCCATATTTATTTAATGTAGAGGAGTTTAAACCTTTTGATACATGGAGGCTAAGATTTCAAAGAGTCAATGAACCCAATAAACCACAAGAGCATCATGATAATCTCAATGAGTCTTTTATAAAGTTTGTAGAAGCAAGAATTACTGATAAGTTTTCTTATCCTTTTACTGCTATTGGAGCAGTAAGTTTTAACGCTAAAGATTTTAGTGGGCAACCAAAAAGAAGTTATCATATAAAAGGTAAAAAAGTTCAAGTTCCTACTAATTATCTTACAAGAGATGAAACAGATGACATAAGCGCCTCATACAAAAGAAATGTGTCAGATGGCTCTACGGAAAGTACCTATCAAGACTGGGATGGTAATTTTAGAGGAGATGACTCTACATTTGCTGTCGGACACGTTAATCACAATAAAGTTTATACTAATAATCCAGCATGGATATTTTATGATATTATTACTGACCATAGGTATGGACTTGGTGAACTAGTTTCTGAAAACTTTGTAGATAAATATGCTTTGTATCAGATTGCAAGATATTGTGATGAATTAGTTGATGATGGAAAAGGAGGACAAGAACCTCGTTTTACTTGTAATGCTTATATTAATAAACCAACTGAAGCTTTCAAAGTATTAAAAGATTTAGCAGGAGTATTTAGAGGCATGGCATACTGGATGGACGGCGAACTTGTTGCTGTTCAAGATAGGCCAAAAGAGCCTATTTATACCTTTACTCAAGGCAATGTTATTGATGGAGAGTTTGCCTATGAAAGTACTTCAGAGCGTATTCGTCCTAATCAAATAATTATAAAATGGAATGACCCACAAGATCAATTTAGAGCAAAGTCTCATATTGTAGATGATGTAGATAATATAATAGATACAGGACGAATAAACTCTACTCAAATGTCCGCTTTTGGTTGTACAAGTGAAGGGCAAGCTCATAGACTTGGTAAATGGAGACTTTTAACTGATAAAATAGAAACAGAAGTTTGTTCTTTTTCTACTTCAGTGAATGCAGGCTTTATAAGGCCTGGTGATATTATTAATGTACAAGACCATTATCTTGACTCAGTTCAATTTAGTGGTAGAATAAAAGCAGGAGTAAGCACAACAGTAGTGACTTTGGATAGAGCAGTAACTCTTGCATCAAATACAACGTATACTTTACATTTAGTATACCCTGCCGGTGGAGCATATTTAGAACAAGATTCAGCAACAATAAACAGCACTAATTATACAAGAGGAGACTTAGTACTGCTTGATGAAGATGGTGCAGCAATAGACACACATGCCAAAGCCTCTAATGTAAAAGATGATAGTAATAATGAAGTAATACTTGCATGGTCTGAACATTCCCGAGTAGAAAAACAAACAATAAGTACTTCAGCGGGCACTATAGCAGCCGGAAGTAATATAACAGTTAGTAGTGCGTTTACTGCAGTTCCTAATGCAGAAGTTATTTGGGCATTAACAGCACAAAAGAATGATACAGAGGTAACAGGAAGTGCAAAACAGTATAGAGTACTAGGCATAGATGAAAATGAAGCAGGCACTTTTAGTATTGCTGCAGGTCTTTATAACGATAAAAAGTATGACCTTGTAGAAAAAGACTATAAAGTAACACCTGCAACTCAAACAGAGCGTGTCTTATTTGACAATACTCGAGCAACCTCTCAAGCTATAGAGCAAGCAGTTCCAGGCCCTGATAGTATAACATTTAGCCTTCAACAAGTTTCAGCAGATACAGATACAGACGGTACAAATGATGGGGAAACTTTAACAGGAACACTAAAAGCTGTAATCGAATGGGAAATGCCAGGAACAATAAGACTAGCAAGTAATGTACTAGCTAATAGTTTTGTAAACGAGCCACTAGACAAAACAGAAACTACAATTACACTTGGGGCAGCAGCAACAACAGATAAAGGCTATGGTATTATAGAAAAAGGTACATCAAATGAAGAAGTAGTCTATTGGACTGCAAAAAGTGGTAATAATATAACTGCTGTTAGAGGTTCATTAGGCACTACAGCTAAAACTCATGCTACAGGCGTTAGTTTTACAGAAGTACCTAGCTTTGTTACTCCATATCCAAACTTAGCATATTTTGAACTCGAACATACTTTTGGAGCAAATCAACGTACTGAAAGATTTATTACTGTAGAGGTTCCCGGCAGCCAAACAAGTTTTGAAGTTGCGAATGTACTTGGTGGTACACACAATGTAAGAGTAAGAACTGTTAATAATGCAGGAGCTACCTCACAATGGACAAGTTTTGAAAATACAGTTAGAGCTCCGGGATTGGTCAAAGCAACCTCAAGAGGTAATTTATCAGTAGGAGGTACTATGACCTCTCCTATAAGTATTACTAGTGCAGGAGCCTATAATATAGCAAACTCTACGTATACATTTACAGATGCAGCGGGACAAGAATATAATATTACTCAGACTGATGCAACTCACGCTCAAAGAACTCAATCCTTTTCTGGACTAAGTGCTTCTAATGGTGTGGGATTTGCAGTCTTTGATTGTAGTGCATCTGCTTCTGACCCTTGGAAAGCTTTGGATCAAAAAACAGATACTACATTTCATGCGGGAGCTGGAACTACTGCAGGTAGCTTTACATGGTGGAAAGAAGTAGGGGCAAGTAATCTTGGATTAAGTTTAGTTACTGGTACAATAACAGCAGAAGCAAATAGTAGTACTGTAACAGGATCTAGTACAACCTTTACTTCAGACTTTGGTGTAGGGGATATGATTAGACTTGGTAGTACAAATGACTATGCAGAAAATAGTTCAGCATGGTATGGATATGTTGATAAAGTTGTAAGTGATACTTCTTTATTAGTAAAAGGTGTTGTAACAAAAGCTTTTAGTAGCAAGTTTGCTTATAAGCAAAGTTTTAAACCTGATTTTGCAAGAGACACAATAGTATCAAAAATTACAAGAACAGCAAGTAGTTCATATCTGTTAGAACATTTTGGTAGCATACCGGGACTAGCAGGAGCTGATGGAGCACAGGGAGCACAGGGAGCAACAGGCAACGCAGGATCAGCTGGACCACAAACTGTCGTAAGCTTTGTCTATCATCAAGCATCTTCATCAAGTCAACCAAGTACTCCTTCTGCAGATAGTTATAACCTTACAAATAATACTTTTACAAATTTAACAAGTGGGTGGGCAACAACCCCACCAACATTTGCAGCAGGTAATTCAAATAAATACTGGTATTCATACTTTAGAGCAGAAGAAAATACAGCAGGAGGCGGAACAGCTTCTGGTGGCAGTAACCTTACTTTCCAAGCCTCACAACAGGGTATAGGATTTAGTGGACTTATAACTTTTACAAGTGGAAGTACTTTTTCAGACGGAAGTACAACTGTTTCACCACTACAAGCAGCAGATGTTGGGGCAAGTGGTTCAACAACAATAGATGGTGGAAGAATAACAACAGGAACAGTTTCAGCTGCAAGAATAAGTATTTCAGGTAAAAATATATCTGACTTAAATAATGATAGTGGTTTTACAGATGATACTGTAGCAAATACAAAAACAACAGCTTCGGCAGCAGCTACAGCAGCTAATTCCGCAGCAAAAACAGGCGGAAGTGTAGGAGGCTGGTCGTTAAGCAGCACTACAATAACTTCAGGAAATATAACACTTGACAACGCAAACACAAGAATTGTAATATCAGACTAATATGGCAAATAGAGTACTAGCAGGTGACAGATCAGATGGAGGCTATGGATTATATGTCTCCAAAGCAAATAGTAATGTACTAACCTGTGATAAAAAAGATTTACTATTTGATTCTACTCAAAAAACAGGAGGAACAGGACAAGTATATGCAGGAGGTTTTAAATCTTCATTATCTTCTGCTCATAACTTTGTAACTGCAACAGGTAGCACAAAACCAAGTTTAGGATATATTCCTTTAGTTGTTCATTCGGAAGACTACTCAGGCAGTTGGAATGGGTTTTTAGCAGCCTTTACAAGTGTAGATGATGAGTTCCAAAGTAGAGTAGATTTATTAGGTACTACACTTACAACAATACAGCCTCATCAAATGGCTAGTGGAAATAACCCTACAACAGGGAGAAGAACAGCAGGTGAAGCAAACTCACTGGGCGGCTCAGGGGGAGCACACGCTTGTACGAATATTAACTTTGTGGTATTAAAAATACCTTGTGCATATGGCTATATGACAAGCACTTACTTTACATAATTATGGCAAATAGAATATTAATAGGAAATAGAGCAACTGGTGGATATGGACTATATGTATCCGAACCAGGAGCAGATGTATTAACTGCTGCCCATGATGATTTAACTTTTTGGACAGACTCAGGAGAAACAGGTGCTAACTTTGTTTCAAAAGGTATACATCAAACAGTCCCTTGGAGTGGCGGCACAGGAAGCACTGCTCCAGTAGTAAGTAATAGTGTGTCTATATCTGCGGGATCAACAGCAAGTCTTACTTATACTAATTTAGGGGCAGATCCCTTTTTACTTGGAGGTTTTGCACTGGGGGCTAGTGCTTCAAATAATAATGTTGAGTTTGTTAATTTTTCAAGTATTAGCGCAACTGGAGCAACAGCTAGTGCGCCCGGCGTAGGGTCAACATTTACTATATCAGTATTTAAAACACTTGGAGGAGGAGCGACAGATTACTAATGGCTAATAGAGTATTAATGGGAAATAGAGCAACAGGAGGTTATGGACTTTATGTTAGTAAAACAGGTGATGATGTTTTAACTACTACGAATCCTATGGCTTTTGACTCACGAACAGGATCAGGCTGGGCAGTCAAAGACTATGGACAGTTTATAATTTCTGCGGGAGGTGCTGATGTCACAAAGACACATAATTTAGGGTATAATCCTTTAGTTGCTATAAGATGGTCAACATCTATTACAGGCGGTGTAGCTACAACTGTTTTCAATCCTTGTGAATCTTTCTTCGAAAGAGAAAGAGAGTCGAGTGGTCAAGCAACAGTAACAGAAAAAGGTTCAGGACTTACTTGGTCTCATGTTAATACTAATTCTATAATAATTAAAAATAAGTCTGGAACAATAACAAATGGAGTAACAACAAGCACTGGTGATGATCTTTACATTGCCTATATTATTTTTTACCAACCAGACTTTACAGGAGGAAGAGGCATATGAGTGCAACTTATCATATATTTTATAACAGCGATAAAGAGATTATGTGGTCAGCAACTGCAGGAGTTGACAGCACTATTATAACGGGACAAAAATCAAATAATAATTATGATTACGTTTCTTTAACTTTATCAGAAACTCCGATAGGAGAAAAATACTATATAAATAGTGATGCAACTGGAGTTGTAGAAAAGAGTACATTTACTCCAACTTTTAGCACTACAACACCAGCACTTGATGCTGTTGTGAATGTAACGGGAGTA
>VTLG01004103.1_pt1 | contig 38089 bp, 24 predicted proteins | sample 4694571 | NCBI WGS metagenome assembly VTLG01 (sample SAMN12604809, study PRJNA352737) | marine metagenome | biome: ENVO:00000447; feature: ENVO:00000209|ENVO:00000569|ENVO:01000036; material: ENVO:00002151; isolation source: viral sequences binned using virsorter ...
ACAAGATTTCGCGGTGATGTATCTTCTAAATCTGCGACAAAGTTATTCTGAGCAATCAGATAACGTAGCGACTCAATTTCACCAATATTAGGAACGAGTAATGCCATTGAAAAACTACCTCTAGGGGTCTAGTTGAACTAAGAACTATTGTTATTTATAATTTTAATTTTAGAGAGATTAGTAACCTTCTAATAGTATTCACACTAATCACATCAAATCGGAGAATTTCTCCCGCTGTGATTGTTGTTGTCCAATTATTTAGGACATCATCAAAGTATTTATCAGAATTGCTTAATTGAATCCTTTGTCCAGCAGTTATACTATTAAAATTGGGGTAATCTGCAAAAGTTGTTTTTGATATATCGAACACTATATCGCCAGTTTGATCGGACAAAACTCTGATATTTTCGATAACTCCAGTGACATCAATGGTCAATTTACCTTTGTCACCAACTTGCATTGGAAGACTTCCACTATCTATGACATAGTTTACAGTCCTTGTTAGATCTGCCGCTGCGGCAAGAGCAATCATTACTATATCGTCATTCGCTGCTGGGGCAGTTGTAAAGACAACTTGACTACCAGAAATATTATAATCATTAGATGGATCTAAAAATAATCCATTTTTAGTAACAATAAGTTGTTGATTATTGTTAGGGATATATGGAGCTCCTTGATCATTTAAAGAAAATGTAGTCTCAACGCCATCTTGAACTGGTGTTTTTCCAATTATAATATTACCATATTGAATAGACTTAGATGGAATTTCATAGTCTACACCGACATTGTACTTGCCAGGTTCGTTTAACGTTACTAGATAATCTGCCATTACGTTACGCCTGGGATTACGAGAACATTTCCTTGTATAGGTCTAGTCTTATACGCATTTGGCGAAGTCAAAACTAGATCATACACATATCTCCCACCTTCTATAGTAGCAGTTGTTGTACTAGCTAATGCAACTTTTATCTGACCGTTCACTCTGTTAGGGAAAGATACGATAAAAGAATTATATTTTGTGGCAGCAGGGTGTTTCCTTATCTTAGCTTCTCCAGTGTATCCAGTCAAATTTAAAGAACTTGCATCTTCATTTCTGACGGTAAAAGTTGCCTCAAAATCTACACCTTGATCTAAAACTAAATTGATGTTCCTTGCTGTCATCTGTCAAAAGGAGGGTTTTAGTTATTTATCTAATTTACTTAAAATTAGTTTCATCATATCTTTAAGTTCATCAACATCATCTTTTAGTTTACCCATTTCATCCGATTCTTTTAACTTTTTTTCTTTCAATTTAAGATAATTATTATACTCGGCATCAGAACAATTTAAAATTGCACCTGATTCTTCATCTCTATAAAGAGATCCACTATCTTTTACTTTTATCTTATTCATTAGATGGATGCGATGGCTCTCAAGTCACGAATCTTTGGAACATAAGCATAGTTAGTTCCTGTCATAATTACCTTGATCTGGAAACCATTGAACTGTGGTAAGTTTGTAGCATTGAACTCATATTCTTTATAATCACTTGGAGTTGATGAAGATAAAATTCTTCTATCTGGTTTTCCATTATTTTTAGCTGGATCTATAACTCTGTTATCAGAGTCTAAGTTTTCAAAGCCAGGGAATAGTTCAAATAACTGATACTGTGGTGGAGCATCTATTCTGAATATTCTATACAAAACTCTAATATCATTAGTTGCATGTCTGTAGGCATCAAACATAACTTTCAATCCATCTGCAGCCTTCTCAAGATTAACAACCTTAGATAAGTAAACTGCAGCGCTAGGATCTTGATCTATTGAATTTACTCTGCGATCTGTAGCATAGTCTGTAATCTTAGAATTGATTCTATCCATGACAGTAATCATATTAACTCTATCCAAGTCAATCATAGGACTTACTTTAGGATCTTCTGTTTTCATGAATGTTTGAAGAGTAAATGATTTTCTACCTTCAAAGTCAGTTAACTTATCTAATTCATTTTGTTTTGAAGCAACTATTCTTGGAGTGCTCAAATAATTGTTACTGTTGAGAGAAACTGGTTCATATCCTTGATCTATAAATGCGGCCAAGTTGCCATCTGGACTGTTACCACTAAAGGTTCTAACTCTTGCACTTATATCAGTCCCTTCTGGAAGTAATGTAGCAACATTAGGTCTAACAATATTGAATGGAATATTCTGTGTTGCCATTGGGCCATATGGAACACCAACTTGAACATACTGTTGATCGTAACTACCACCAGATTTATTTTCGTTGAAGAATAGTTCTGGGAATCCACTGGCATTTCCAGTTGATCTATCAACTCCACGACTTGAAACACCAACTTTTACCCAATAGTGGTCAACATCAATAGGATACTGTGATAAATCACTATCCAAGAATTTATGTGAAGTGTTGATTCTTCTTAAAGATACGCCATTTAATTCATATTTGAATACTTTGTCATTAATATTATAGTCACCAGCTTTAGTATCATCCAGTGATCTAGTGATGTTATTCAAGGTTGAGGTTGTGGTTGTTACGCCAGTATATTTGATAATTTCATTTCCAATCTTGACATAGCCTGGATTTGAAGTATTAACTTCTACGTTTTCAAATGATGTAAATATTCCAATAGAAGATACGGTTATATCCTCTGTGCTGGATGAATCTATCGTAGATGTTATCTTCTCAGGTTTTACATCAGATTCTACACCAGAAAGTGTTACCATATCTAAGTTAGAGTACATACCATGATTAGAGTGTCTCACACGGAAATGTAATCCATCGGCTATATTATCTAAGAAATTAATTGCACCACCATTAACAATACTGGTTCCACCACCACCCACATATACGATAGATGAAGATGAATCTACTTTTGGTAAACCTTGGATATTATCAATAATTAAAGTATTGAAAGCACTAATAACACCAACATTATTTGGAATTGATAACCTCAAATCTTTACCGAATCCACCTGTATTGGATGCATCAACTGTTAACACATCTCCAGCAGAATAACCAGTTCCACCGATTGCCACAGTTGCAGCAATGGCAACTCTATTTGATACAGTCAAGTCTACAGTTGCACCTGATCCTCTACCAAACTGTGATATGAGTGGTACGTCAGAGTAAACAACAGATGTTGCAGCAAAACCACTACCAGCATTAGTGATGTTAAGATCACTACCAATACCAATAGCACCAAGAACTTTAATTAGATTTGCACTAAAGTTTGGATTAGCTTGTTGATATATTGTAGTTCCCTCTGTTAACCCTGCCTGTTCTGCTGATGTTAAACTCTTCCCTAATCCAACAACAGCACCTTTAGAAAGCATATCTATTGGGTTTGGAACAAGAGAGGCAATTTGTCTATTTCCAATATCAAGATCTGGGTTATAGAAATTAACTCTGCCTTCTGATGTGGAGAAGTTTGCTCTGTATAGATTGAACTTAAGGTCTTCTAACTGACTAGGATCCCATGTAGCACCGTTCTGTGATTTGAATAATGAACCAAGCAAGGGTTGTTGAGATACTATGATCTTTTCAGAATCAGCTGAGTTTACAGTAGTGATATCTTCTTCTCCCATTCTAGAGATGTGAACAAAATATTCATTAGATGCGGATAGAAGAACAAGGGCAAACTCTCCTCCACCTTCACAATAAACAGGTGCAGGGAAAGTAAATGTTGTTGGAGCAGAAGCGTCCTCAGATACAACCACTTCATCTGGATCAAGAATACATTCACCGAATGGTAAAATTTCTTGAGTTGGCAAACCTATTTTTAATGTTCTTACTTGTAAAGTAACAGGTAATTGGTTTGTATCTTTTGCTTGGAAATAAACATCACACTTGGTAAGGAATACGCCATTAATATCAGGAACTTCAAATGATTGTGCAAGAGGGTCAACCCATCTAGTTTGTTCTGTTGTTCTGTTGGAAAATGTTGTACCAACAACGAGTCTACTACTTGTATCAGTAAGAGTTCTATCAGATGACTGTGGAATTCTTTGTACGTCTGCATTTCTTGTTCTGAGAGTAGACGCTTCAACTGTTTGTAATGTACCAGATGATGTAAAGTTTGCCTCACCAGAACTGTCTGTAAATCCAGAAATAGTTGAGTTAACAGAACTTGTAGATAAAGTGAATGTTTTTGTACCAGTATTAAATGTAGGCGCAGAAGGGATTGTGGGATCTGGTAAAAATAGAGATCCAATCAATGATCCTGCCTTATCAGTAATCAATCTAATTCTAGAAACAGTTGCAATAGCACCACTAGATTGACCAATTAATTTCATACCAGAGGTAATGTAACCATAGAATCCAGATGCTGATTGTAGTTCTAATGATGCAGTATCTACGTTTAATACTGTAGTAGTTGATGAATATGTAGATGATATACTTGATGCTGGGTCATATGGATTCTGTTTATAAACTTGATTAGGATTATTATATGGGCCATATTTGTGATTTTGATTTGCTAATCTAAATCTAATTGCATCATTGTTACTATTTGGACGACTTCCTTCAACAATTTCACCAGCACCAAATGTACCAGAAATCATTGTAATTTCTATAAGTTTTGGTACGACATACTTTTGCATGTCGATATTATCAAAGAATGGATATAGTCTTGTATTAGGCTTAAGTCTTCTACAAATAAACTCAATATTTCTAGATCTCATTGTGGAAACAACTTCCGTATTCACCACTCTGTCTCCAAGACTTGTGGTATCAAATCTTTCACCAACACGGAACTGAATACCTTGTCTCGTTTGATTTGTAGTTGTGGTAGTTGTTTGTTCTCTAAATGAATCGGTTCTATCAGTAAATTGAGTGGTTGTCGTGATAGGAATACCTCTCCTTTTAGGCCCCACAAACGCTCCACCTCTCCTTGAAGATATGACAGTTCCTGTTTCATCTATGGTATCAAATGAAGCCAGAACATCTGTTCCAGTGCTGGTGCTAGATCCTGTCCAAGTTGTTTCCCATGATCCCCAATCTATAGAAGAAAGACCAGTATTACTGTCAGCGCCAGTAATTCCCATTGTGGAATTGAAACTTCCTTCTATATCATATGTCGCAGTGGTTCTTCTAGTTTCAATCCATGTATCTGTGGCAGGGTTTAATTCAACTTGACCAATCCAGTTTACAACAGCAAATGGGTTTACGTTTACGATACGAGTTGCAAACTTGTTTTCTAAGAAAACAGTATCGTCATAATTCAAACATACAACGTCGCCAATTCTTTTAACATTTGTATCACCAAGATCCTCAGCATATCTAAAATCAGCTGATGGATTTGAAGATGTTGCAGCACCAACTATTGCTTCTGTTCCAAGTAACAAATCAATAGATGTAGTATAATGTTGAGGTCTTAGTCTGCCTTCTACTGGATCGATTGACGCTTTGTATTGTCTACTAGTTACGTCACCACCAGTTACAGATTTAAAGTTATCAACAAAGAAACCAGATTTAAACCTATCAAGATTAGTTTGTGGATCTCTAAGAGACATTGAACTAGTCTCTACTTCAAGTAAAGATAGTGATGTGTAATATTCTACGTTCTTTAATCTAGTTTCAAGTTGGTTGATATCTTTCATTCGATATCTTTTATGTTTTGCCAAACTTAGGTTAACATCTTTCGTGTCATAAACAAATGGAGGTAATTTTATTGTAGCAACTTCTAAGGCATTATCTAAAGTGTTAGGTAACTTTGGCAAATTAGAAGGCACACCTTGAGATAAAGTAAATACTCCCTCCTTACTCAAAAATAATTTGTCAATTCTTCCAAGATAATAATCATATGTAAGATTGAAAGATTTATCTTTAGCAACAATATGAGATGAAGATGATGAGCCAGGCACAAATTGTCTAGAACTAAATTCCCAAGGAGCTCTGCCTGGAATTGAACCTACCACTCTAGGTCTTAAATCAATTATATCAGATGCATACCTACCGCCTATGGTTGGAAGAGAATCTTTGTATAATTTTGATTCATAAGAATTGACAGTTACAAAATCGCCAGGGTCAGAATCATCAATGACAAAATTATTATAAACTATGGTGATTCTTCTTGTAGGAGCCTCTGTTCCTTGTCTTCTAACAATAGCAGAAAGATCAACATAATCTAATCTCTGGCCAGGATCAAATTCAAAATTATTTTGAATATCTCTATCGCCAGGAATAAATGTTTGGACTGTACCTTGTACATTTGTTTCTTCAAAAGTGATTTCTTCACCAATTAAGAAAGTATTTTCATTTTGATAAACAAAATCTACTTCATTTGTTCCATTTGTAGAAACAAATATTGCTGACGCTCCAGAAGTTTTACCAACAATCGTTTCACCCTGTATTGCATTTAAAATATTTGAGTTTAAGTTTGTAAGTTGAAGAACTGGGAACTGTGGATCTGAGGTAGTTGATGATTCTAATATAGCAAGAATGTAGGCAACATCACAAACACCTAGAGATATTCTTCTATCTTGAACTCTATTACCATAATTTGTATCATATGTTAAACCATCATTCAACTTCATTAACCCAGTGCCAGACTGAGTTTTATTAGATTTATTGACAGTGTAGGTAGTTGCTCTCTTGAATATTTTAGATTTTGGTTTTACATTTACCTTTTTCCAAGTAACCGTTAAAACAGCAGCACCTGATGCTGTGTCTAATCCAGATAGAGTTACTGTTCTGCCACTAACTGTTAGTTTCTGATTAGTAAGTGATTCTACCGTACCAGTAGATTTGAATGTCAAATTATAATCTTCTTCGTCAAATGGTTCTAAAGTCAAATCGGAATCAGTCTCTAATGTTCCACTAAAAGCATTATTAGCAACTGTTATACTATATGATTTTTTAATAATAAGATCTGCACCATTTGTGTCAACTGAAGCAACATTATTTTTAGTCAATTCACTGAACAAAAACGCCTTAGAATTATTCTTAACTTCTAGAGTTACTTTAAATAAATCATTTACTGTTGTGTCAGCAGATGGCAAAGCACCAGAACACACATTAGTTACATCAGAAATTGCCTCAAGTGATATACTTGTTGAAGTTTTTGCAGTAACACTATTGAATGTTGGTACATTATTACCAGAAACACTATACTGAATTATATCACCAGTTTTAATTCCAATATTAGCAAAGTTTGCACTTGGAGATGTAATTGTGGATGCACTACCTGATTTGGCACTTACTGTATATTGAGTTGCGATAGGAGCAAGTAAATGACCTAAACCTAGAACAGTGTCTGCACTAAATTTGTAATTAGTAGAATCATTTCCTACTAACTGTTTTACATCTTCCATGCCATAATCTTCTACCTCTGTAACACTTCTAGAGGCAGTGACACCATTGATAAAAATTTCTTCTCCAACTTGGAATTGTCCATTTACTTGGTATAAAGTAATTTGACTAGAGTTATTAGAGGATGTGTATGCAAATCCTACAGCATTACTATTTTGACCTTCAATATATGCTGGAAGGGGTACGGTGGTTGCTGTGTTTAATTGTAAGTATGTGAATGTTTGAATATCATATAGAGATGATTCAAATATTGTAGAAGAATCAGCGTAACCGACATTCTTCAACTTCATATCATATACTCTAGCAACACCAACTTGTGTTCCGTTGCCTTCACCAACCGTAACAGTTCTTTTATTGAATAAATTTACATGAGAATCTGTTCCAACACCAATTGGAGGTGAACCACTTACATGATTAAGTTCTACCTGTCTACCAACACTGAATGGCAAAGATTCATTAAATATTCTCTCAGTAGTGCGAGGTTTAGGAACGTCTACAGTTGTAGTATTGAGAGTTTCTATCTCGTAACCTCTTACATAAGCTTTTCCTGGCCCTATCGATAAACACATGAAGTCATCAGAAGGAATATTCCCCTGTTGTGTTAATTGACTTGAATAATAAGCTCCATCATTACCTACTCTATTATTCAACTGTTCTTTGGTAACTATTGGAAATGGTTTGATGTAATAGTTTCCAGATTCGTCAAATGTTCTTCTAGCAAGTTCATCCTGTATTAAATTATCAACTTTTTCTCCAGATTTGACAAATTTTTGTAGAACGCCATTCTCAACTCTCATCAATTCTACAAAGTTTTCATCATTCAAATCTGTCAAAGATTTTTTGATTAAGGTTGTAGATAGTTTGAATCTGTCAGCACCAGGCGCTGCAAAGTTTGAAAATCCTCTTGCATTATCATATAAGTCATTGTCTATAGCAGAAGCAGTTACAAGTTCTTCAGTTATTAGAAGTCCTATTCTGTAAGAGGGTGTGTTTAAATATTGATCTAATATTACTGTGGAGTCAGAAACGTTGACAAAGAATCCTCTAATGAAGTAAATACCAGAGGCAATTTTAGCTGCAGCACCTGTGGCTGTTGAACTTGAAATTAGTGTTGTAGCAAAACTAGATCCAGCTCTAATACTGGAGAGAGAATAATTCATATCCTCCTCTAATAATAGATTTTCTCCGTCTGCAAAAGTTTTTCTTGAGAAATCAGTATCACTAGAACTGTTGTATTTGATGTATAAAGTATATGCACCTCTTACTGATTCTCTATTTGTTATATAAGTCTCTACTTTAGCTGTAACGCCACTCGTTTCACCTTTAATTTTTTTATTCTTCAAGTTCTCCAAATAAAGAGAAACAGGAATACCTAAATGACTATCATCAATTTGAACGCAAGTATATTCATTATCATATGCTATTTGGCCTGGAATTACAACAGAACCTTCTTTGAAAAAATGTTTACCAAATTTTTCAACCTGATTCTGTAGAATAGATTGAAGTGTTGTAAGTTCTCTAGACTGCACAGGTAAACCTGGCTTGAATAGTACCTTTTGATAATTTTTTAACTCATTAAAATCATCAAAGTATGGAGATGAATTTAAGTTGGTATTTTGTGGCATTTGTCTTTAGAACTCCAGTACTATCTTGATGTCTTCCTTCTGACTTGCAGATCTAGGAATAGCAGTTCGATTATCAATATAAATTATTTCACCCGATTTGGTATTAAATTCTGCTGATGAAATACCAGCACTAAAAGTCATACCTAATTGGTAGGTCTTATTATTTATTGAGGTGCTGACACCGTTATATCCAGTATCAATGGATAACATTGAACCAACTACAGATGATCCAATAATTGTTAGTCCGTAGCCTGGATCTGGGTTTGAAGTAAATGGAATTATCTTATATCCAGTTTCACTAGATGCAAGACCCATTGGTTGATAATATTTTAATACTCCAGTAACTTTATCCCATGACGCTACATAACCTATAGCAGTTGATCCTAAACCAACTGTCTGTGTAATCTCAGAGTCAACAGCATAGGTTGTTGCTGTTGTTACACCAGAAAGTTTAAGTGCCTTTAGACCACTGACCATCGCCGTGTCTAGTAATTCTGTACTACTACCAAACACAGTGGGATTTTTTATAAGTCCAACCCTAGCGAAGTCATTACCTTCAATAATGTCAGGGTTAGTTTCTAATGTTTCAAATCTAGAATATAATAATGCCCTGTATGCACCTAACTCTCTGTAGATGTCATATCCATGTCCACCTTTAGGTGGAATAATTACACTAAACCCTGCATTGGATGTAGTTCCTATTCCAGTATTGGTAAGGTTAGCGAGAACACCGCCAGACTCACTGCCAGGAGCGCCTGGGAAGAACTGTATTGATCCGTGGGTGTATCCTTCTCCTCCGTCAGTAACAAATACCTCAGATACCTTTCCGAAAGAATCAACCGTAATAGTTGCTTTTCCTCCTGTTCCATCTCCCAAAATCGGAACATTAGCAAAAGATGTAGAGATTGGTTGATAGTTAGAACCTCTATTATCAACAATAACAACTTCAATTTTACCATCTATAGCGTTAGCCTTTGTTGCAACAGTCTCGCCTTCATTACCCCAGTTTTCGGGCACTGGTATGTATTCAATAGAGTCAAATTTAATGATTTCGGATGGTTTAATCGTATAAAGATATTTCCAAACATAACCATCGCCACTAGTGCCAGCTGCTCTTGGCTCAAGGTCAACAAATGTGGGTTGGTCATATGAAGGCCTACCCTTGGGGTTCTCAGGGTCTGATCCATTTTGGAGACAAATGTAAACTTTCAAGTCCTCATTCACTATGTAGTAATTTGCCTCATATAAACTACCTTGTGAAGTTATTGGTGTTAAATTGTAAATATTATAGTCATGTCTGTACATCTCATAAGTTGTACCAGCAACCCAATTTACTTTCCTGACAAGTCTGCGAACATCTTTGTCAGTTACTTTCTTCATGGCAATGATAGATTCTTTGATAGAATACTCTTCTTCAAATCCATCTAAAGGCGCAGGGGTATCGGTTGGCCATGTGGCAGTACCGCCTGCCTTTGGTTCTATGGAATTGGGTAATCCCAAAAATGCATAGTATTTGTTAACAGTAGATCCGACTCCGACAAAACTCTTTACAAAAGTTTCGGCATTTAAAATTCTAAACTGTTCGGATATTATGGCAGGCATTTTAAAAAAACTAGTCTTTTTGTTTTATTTAGTGGTTAAGTTAGTGGTTTCTTTCTGGAAACTACAGGAGCAGTAGATAATCCAGTATTACCATTGTTTGAATTGACGAAAAATTCCTGTGGATTACCAGAAGCACGGTTCTGATATCCATAGACTTTACCCCAACTATATTTACCCCAGAAGGTATCAGTAGTTGCTGTAGTTGCAACTCCCACTTGAATAGTGTTGTTTCCGTAAGGTGTTGGGCCTGGTAAGAAAGCACATGTTACAGTTGCTAATCCAGATATCGCATCACCAGCTGTGATTTGTTCTACTCTGAATACACCACCAAGATAATCACCAGCAGTTACCATACCGACAGCAACATTAGAACCACTTGAGGTTGTAATACCTGTTAGGGCATGTCCAACAACTAATGAACTGTCATAGATTGTAAAGTAATCTCCTTTAGATAATCCTGTAAAATTAACTCCAAGAGAGTTAAGTGAAGAATAACCATAACCCAAATTAGTGTTATCATTGAATTGAGATTTCAATGTAAACGCCAATTGTGGAAGTCTAGTACCAGAGCCTGGCAACCATGTATTTATTCCTACAATATCACCAAAGTCACCTACAGCATCAATTGATAATACATTTTCCTTCTTAGTTGCATCGGATTGTACAAGAACAGGAGGTGAACTACCAACATCATATCCAAATCCACCGTTAGTTATAGTAACACTAGTAAGAACACCAGCAGTAACAGAAGCAGTTGCAGTTGCTCTGTTAGTAACAGGATCGGCATAGAATACTGTTGTTCCAGAACCAACAGCTATTACTCTATCACTTGCAAATTCACCAAACGGAGTATTTACAATATCACGAATTTGTTGTGAATGTGATATTAGTCTTTCATTCCAGTTTGCCAAATCAAATGAATAGTATAATACACCGACTGTACTGATTCCGACGTAGATGTTATCAATGTATTTGATCTTAGCAAAATCAAATGTTGCAGGGTGTTGTGTTCCAGCTGGCAACTGCTGACTCCAAGGTTGCCAGAAGTTCTTATCAGTCGAGATACCAATAGTACCACTATCACCAACAACAATAAATTTGTTACCATCGTAAATGATGTCATTCAAATCAAAGACAGTATTACTTGTCTTATCTGCCCAACTAGATCCATCATTAGACGCTATGATTACACCACCATTACCTACTGCAATATATTCAGATTGTCCATAACAAACTGCATTTAATTGTTGTATGGTTCCTGAGAATTGACTGAATGCTTCTGCTGTTGTGAGACCAACCGCAGTAAAGATAGATCCAGCAGCACCAACGGCAACCCATGTATTTCTAGTGTTCTCCCAAATAACATCTTGGAAATTACCCTCATATGTACTATCGAACGTACTAATCTGATTGATTGCTGGGATTTGTCTTTGTTCTTTTAGATCTATCGCAGTCCATGTAGAAATACTATTACCAATTGAAACTGCCCTTGCCATAGATCCATAATCACCCACAGCCATGGCATAGACTGTAGATGTATTACTATTACCTACACCGACACCATTAAATGTTACAGTTCCACCAAATCCAATTCTACCCCTTTCCCAGAATGTTCCACTCTTCGTATTCATATAGAAACTACTTGAACCAACAGCAATAATTGGTTCTTCTTTTGTTAGAGCCTTAAATTCTACAGCAGATGTAATACCAGTAATTACATCGTACTCCCATGCAGATATTGGATCTTTACGTTTAATTAATGCACTTGATATTGCGACATTTGGAGCAGTTATGTTAGTGTAGCCTGTTCCACCAAATCCAATCGTCAACGATGATATACTAGATGATGTAGAAACAACAGATGTAATGATGCCTGGTAAGACTTCTTTGTCGTCAAATATTTGAATATTTCTTTCTGACTGAACTAACTTATCAATGGCATTGAATACTGGGAAAGCATTACTTACATAAATTGATTCATCAGTTTTAGAAACATTTTTAATTAATCTGGTGGTAGGAAGAACTTTACTCTTCAAACTAGGTCTTGCTTTAGAAATTAAAACTCCAGACAAAATTCTATCTTGTCTTTGTTTTTCCCAAGCCAAAGGTCTATCAGCATCTTGTGAGGTATCAATACCGATACTGTTGTATGTAAATGTTTCTAGTAAATCTGAAGCGACTATTCTCTTACCAGTTCTTTCAAACTGATCTATATCACCAAATGTTATTCTATTTTCTTTAATTTGAATATCATCTCCAGGCTTCAATGACTGTGCTGGTTCTACTGTTTCAACGTCTCTCTTAGATCCTCTAAAGTAGAATACAGAACACTTAGAGTTTGCTTTTGGAGGTTCAGTAAAGATAACTCTACTACCCTTGAATATGTAAGATGATTGTGGAGTTTGTAGAATATCATTAATGTATATAAAGATATTATTAGTAATATCCATGTCACTTCCAGGCGGAGTCTTAAGACTGAGAATTTCAGTGGTTCCGCTAGTCGTTACCGATAAAGTAAACTTAGTTCTTTGACCATTGAAGAAAGGAGCTATATCATCAAATAAAATAAACTGGCCAGGATAGAATCCAGAGAATGTATCATTTTCTAATTCTTCTACAATTAATTGAAACTCAGTGTTTATACCGACTCTAGGATCAGTAGCAATACCACTAGCGGTTAATCTATCACCTACTTTATACGCAGTTCCTTCTTCAAGAAGTTTAAACTCGGAAATATTTCCATCAACGTTAATACGGAAATCCATCGCAGCATTTGTTCCTACACCAGATGTTCCTGAGATGTATTCCAAATCTCTATTAAAATATGGATCTGGTTCTGCGATATCAACAAATATAGGTTTTGTTACTTGGCCGCCTCTCTTATACAAAGAGAATTGAGTTGTTAGTCCAGCATCAACACGGAATCTTGCAGAGTCTAGTTTTTCAATCACATCGAATCCAGAGAATCCTTGTTCTATAGAAGAAGCAATTCTCTTACCTTGTTGCGAAAGTCCAGCTCTAGCATAGTTGTGATCAACTGTAGATATACCAACATTTACAACGTAAGTTTTACTATCAATAATCTTGTCTACAAATGTACCACCAGCAGCAAAGTCAGTTCCACTAGGAGAGTTGTTATTAAGTCTAGGTGCAAGTATGACACCTTGAATCTTACCACCAGAGTTATAGAAACTAGGTGTGGTAGATGGGCCTACCTGAGTTTCAATCTGGGTATTACTGATAACTCTAGTAATTAGTGAACCATTGTAGTAAGGATCTCCTCCCTTTGGATAGAATTGTTTTGTAGCATAGTTGTCTTGAGAACATGAGAATAGAATTGACTCATCTTTCAACTTGACATTTCTACCTACTCCAGCAGCAGTTGTAATACCATGAACTGATGGTAAGAACATAGTCATGATACCAATAGATTCATGATAATCTGCGTGATTAATATTGTATTCTACTCTAGTAGAAACACCAACATTCAGAGTTATATTATTAGATGTTACGGCAGTTGGATATAAAGATGTATTATGTGCAGGGTCAGTTGTTCGTGGATATGCATGTTCAGATGCATATTGATCCATAGAACAAGAGTAAATCAAACTATTTGTTACAAGACCAACAGCAGTCGAAGTTGTTTGTCCGTGTGCTGTGTCAGTAGTTATTGTTGCCAATCCACTGTTTGCATCATATGTGGCATTTGTCACATTGAATTTAACCCTCGAAGTAATACCTACGTTGATTGTAAATGTGTCTGTGGTTGTAGTTACAATACCAACTTCTATATTGTGAATAGGATCAGTTGTTCTTGGGTATGTGTGATCTGTAGCATAGTTGTCCTGAGAACATCTCCATGTATATGAATCAGTTGCAAGACCAACAGTATCTCTCGCAATCAATAGTGAATTTAGTTCTGCGTTCTCAAATGTATGTAAGTAGTCTCCACCACTTATAACTGAATTTGCCGATGCAGAAACAAAAATATGTTCCGACTGATTAGATGACTTACCTACATCCAGAGTAATTGTAGTATCTGTTGTAGCAGTAATCTTAACAGCAGTATTGTAAGCAGGGTCTGGGCCAGATATGCCACTTGCCCTTGGGTAGAAGTGATTTGTCGCATGATTATCTAAAGCGCAAGTGAATTTGAATGCTCTTGTTTTAAGTCTTACAGATGTTCCCTTTTGTAGAGTATGAGATCCAATATCTACAGTCATTAGTCCAGTAAACGGATCAAATGAACCACTTGTAGGACTGTGATAAACGAGAGGTGATGTTCCCACATTTACACTAAATGTATCAAGATCAACTGTAGTTACAGATAACCAATTCTGATCCGCTGGATCTTTTCTTCTTGGATAACTCTTGATAGTTTTTCTCTGATCCATCATACATCTGAATCTAATAGAGTTTCTTGCAAACTGAACTCTATTACCAGTTACCATTCCATGATTGGCAACTGTACATGTCATAATACCAGATCCAGCATCATAAGTTGCAAATGTGACACTCTTAGGTAAAGCACCATTGAATCCGTGAACATTGGAGAACACAGTCATGATACCTGTGCTTGCAGTGTAAGCTGCAGTGGTAATACCGTAGTTGACTATTGTGGATACACCAACGTTGATTGTTATGGTATCGGCGGATGTGGAACCAATACCAACAGAAACATTGCCACCGATTGGATCATCGGGTCTAGGATAGGCATGTATGGTTGCGTGATTATCTCTGGCACAAGTAAAGTTAATAGATGCAGTATTAATACCAACAGTATCTCTTGCCTTTTTGAGACCACCAGTTGTTGCACTTTGGAACCAATGTGCATTTACAATCGTAGATACACCAACATTTACAGAGAAGGTGTTTACACCAACGTTGTAAATTGGTAGCCACTTGTTTAAGAATGGATCAGAATATCTTGGATATGCCTTGGTTGCAGTATATCCATCTTGATCACATTTGAATGATATGGATTCTAAGTCGAACTTAACATATTCACCAGCAACAAAACCATGATTTGCAATGGTTGGTTCTAGTACACCAGTACTAGGATTGTACGTTGCCGTCGAAATTGTATGAGCTGAATTATCATAATAAGAATGTCCAGCACCTACATTCATTACAAATGCACCTGTGGCAGGGTTGTAATTAGATGTTGATATTGAACGTTCTTCAATTGTTGAAACGCCAACTCTTACTTCAAAGGTATTTGTGGTTACAGATACTATTCCTATATTCGTGTTGTATACTGGGTCTGTCTTACGAGGATAAGCATGAACAGTAGCGTAGTCATCTTTAGCACACTTAAATGATAATGCACCTTCTTGAATTTGAACTAATTGAGTTGGCCATTCTATAGCATTTGCTACTGAGTTTTGATACCAATATGGAGTATAATCACCGCCTCCAGTAATAACCGCATCAGTTCCAATACCAACTAATGTATAAGGATAATCACCACCAGCAATAACACCACCAACAGCAACACCTTGATTAGGTATGAAGGAGTATATGTTTGCTCCACCTGTAGCACCAACATTAACAACAAATTCAGTACCAGCAGCACTAACAAGAGTTACAGTTTTATCATAATAAGGATCTTGTGGTCTTGGATAGAAGTGATTTGTTTGGAAACCGTCCTGTTCACATCTAAATCCTAGAGATCCAGGCTTAAATTTAATCGCTTGACCAGCTGAGAAACCATGCAACCTATCAAGAGATACAGTCATAATACCCAAAGATGGGGTATAATCTGCAAATCTAACGTTGTAAGGAACTATGGTTGTAATACCAGCGTTGATTGTAATTGTAGTTCCAGAAGTTCCTACTATTGGAACAGCAGTATTATAAGTGGGGTCTGTTGATCTTGGATAGTATTTAATTAAAGTATCATTATCTGCACCACAAGTAAATCCTAATGAACTGCCTTTAAGTTTGAAAGTTTGACCAACTCTGAGATCATGAGTTCCAATACTTAGTGTCATGATACCTACAGAGGGTGTATAGTCAGCTCCAGAAACTGTATAATCCACTCTGGTAGTAATACCAGCAAAGACTTCAAATGTATTAGTTGTCTTATTTGATATGGGTATCCAACTATTACTAATTGGATCTGTAGATCTTGGATAGTATTTTGTTGACGTAAATCCATCTAATGAACATTTCCAACCTATTGACTCATCTGCAATTCTAATTTGATCGCCATTTGCAAATCCATGATTAGGGACTGTAATAGTCAATATTCCCACAATCGGGTTGTAATTTGCAGTTGTAATTGAGTGTTGTGTAGGCCCTGTTAAACCATGATTGTTGACTGTTAAAATTAATGAACCAGTGCCAGGATTGTAGTCTGCATTTGTAGGAGTGGTGTTAGCTCCACCAACTACAGTAATACCTTCATTAATTGTTTTTTCGGGAACAAATGTATGAGCATAATTACCACCAACCTTAATTGTCTTTTCGTCAGAACTTACATATGTGTGTGCGTAGTCACCACCAGCAAACGTAGATGTTGCAGTTGCACTATAAAACTCATGTAAAAATGGCCCACCAGTTAATAATGCACCTTCTTCTGCACGAAGGAATTGGTGAGGATAATCACCACCATATATCAATGCACCAGTAATTGCCTCTTCAAATCTGTGAACGTATTGATTCTTGACACGAGATATACCAACATCTATTGCAAGTGCAGTACCAGCATAACCTGTGATGGGTAGAGATGTATCGTATGCAGTTGATCTACTTCTTGGATAGTAATGATCTTTTGCACCACCGTCTATGGCACATGTAAATGCAAGACCAGTTAGAATAACATCTTTACCTACCTTATAGCCGTGAGGTGCGGCAGTAGTGACAGTTAGAACTCCAGTTGTATTATCATATAATGCACTAGAAACGCCTAGGGCAGGGTCATAGTCGCAAGTAAATGCAATACCAGAAAGAACAACACAATCGTCTTCTGTAAGATTATGATTTTTTCTAGTTGTTACAGTTGCAATACCAGATCTTTCATCATACTCAACATGACCAACTTGAACTGCTGGAGCACTTGTAAATGTTACCGCAATTCCTGTTGTTTGAACAAAATCATCGGTTTCTAATCCATGTCCTTCAAATTCTATAAACGAACCAATACCAGATTGTGCAGTGTGGATGCCAGTGGTTGTCATGGCAGCGCCAATATTCACGGTAAAGTTCTTTGCACTTAAAATGCCAGTGACTCCATAATATTTTTGCGAATCTGATGGGAATGTTATATCTCCAACGTTAGTATTAAATTTAACACCAGTTAATTTTATTACACTTGAAGTTGTTAGTCCATGAGAAGCTGCAGCATGAATAGTTGCAATACCAGAGAATGAATCGTAATCTAATTCAGATATGTTTATACTTGATCCAACCTGATCTCCAAAAGCAGTAATAGTGGTAATTCCATTTGAAGGAGTTTGATCTAAGAAAGATATGGTTCTTGGTATGTAAAAACCAGTTCCTCCTTCCACAATACTAAAGTTTGTAATTATACCTGCTTCCGCCCTGTTTATTACACCACCACCAACATACTGATGTTCAAAGGTTGATATACCAATAAACGCTTCAAATGTGTTTGTTGTAATACCAATAATATCGAAACCTGTTACATTCCTACCTTCCAAGATGGCAGTATCAACACCAGCACGAACAGTTCCACCCCCTTCATAGGATAAAGGTTGTGTGGCGATACCTAAGTTGACTAGGACGTTAAGACTATCAATAACTTCTGTGACAGGATAGGCGTCTTCTCTGAGGGTGTATGTGGATATACCGTCACTTACCTGAATACCCTGAAGCAATAAACTTCTACTTTGATTTTCTCCTACACCAAGATAGTGTCCACCAGTTACACCAATGGTTGCAATACCTGAGATATAGTTAAATCCAAACGTGTTGATATTTCTTGCAGCAGATATTGGGGTGAATGTAAATCCAGCACCAGTAACTCTTACTCGATCATCAATTTCAAATCCATGAGAAACAGCGCCTGTGTTAAATGTAGCGATACCACTAATATGGTTATAAACTGCTGTTGAGATTGCGATACTAGTTGTAGTAGATACTCCAAGGTGTGCAGTAATACTTGCCCCATAACCTTGAGATGATCTTACACTTATTTCGGGGACTGATCTATATCCTTGACCCTTTCCTTCTATTTGTATAAATTCAAGACTACCAGTTGTTCCTACACCAACTCTTAGATCTGCTTTAAGTGGTAGATAATATCCAGAACCAGTTTGTATTCCAACTTTTAAAATTCTTCCCGCTCTTGGAACACCACTTAGAAAATTAATTTTATTTGTGTCGGAATCTACTATCTCAAAATCAAGGCCTGGTGTTTGTACGATATTATTGATTAGAATAAACGGATTATTATTTACATCTACACCTGTGTTTACACTGTTATAAAGTGCAGTTACAACACCTGTATTTTCAGAAAGTGTGAATTGAGTTCCAGCGACACCTGTAAAGTCTAATGATATATCATCTAATATTACGTTTTTGTCTTTCTCATCAAATGGATCTAATTTTCTTGAAAATAGTCTACCAGAAAATGATGATCCTGTTTCTAATCCTACAGGGCCAGATTTTCCATATGGAGCATCTGTAAAGAATATATTATCTTCTACAATATTATAATCACCAGCAAATACAGAGTATGCAATACCAGCTCCGTGACCAGCAGCTTGTGTACCAAAAGCACCCCTCTCTACGGCAATTTCAGAAGATGAGGATGTACTAAAAACTGGATAGTAACCCAATCCAGATTTAAAAATAATAACTTCAGATATAGTTCCAACGCCACTTATAACTGGAAAGAAAACACCTTCCGTTGTTGGATCGGATGTCCCTTCAATTACAATCTTTGGTGGATCTGTTTTTGCATAACCTGTTCCTCCATTTAAGACCTGTATGGAACTAACTCCATAGAATGAGTCAAAAGATGGTTTTAGGAGGGCTCCTGATCCAGGCGTAGTCCTTGGCATTTACTCGTTTCCCTCAACTAATGTTAATAGAACTACTGCAATAAACTCTGGTAACTCCAGTGCTATCACGAATAATACTAAACGTTAAGATGTCTTCGTTTGATGTAGATGGCGGAGGATTACCACCCACCCATCTAATTCCTGTTGCAACTGATGCTCCATTTACTGTAACTGTATCTCCATAAGTGTATCCAACTCCAGCGTTGATGATAAGTGTAGATGTAGTTGCTTTACTGTTCTGTCCACTAACATTCGTAAATGCCCATGAAGTAATTGATGTTGTTGCAACACCACATATCACAGATCCTTGTGAAACGTCAATAGTAAACGTTCCACCAGCACTAACACTCATGCCATCACTAAAATTACCTACAACTTTTTCAGTAATATCAGAGTTAAAGTTAACTTGATCCATTAGTGTGCTTGCACCACTAACTAAAACATCACCTTTAACATCTAGTCTACATGTGGGAGAAGTAGAACCAATACCAGTATATGCATCTTTCGTAACTACAAATGACTTATTATCAGTTACATCTTGATCAGAAACTCTAAATCCATGTCCATTACCTTTTGCTACTGCCCAAATAGTTGGTCTTTCATTTGAGAATGATGCAACTTCTAGTTGAGATGTAGGTAGAGATGTTCCAATGCCGACCATACCGTCAGCTTTGATTCTAAACATCGTTGCAGCGAATCCAACTTCTATTGGGCCATCTGTGATTGCACCTGGCTGTTGGATTGTTATCTTACCAATATCAGCATAACTTGATGTTACAACACCAGATGTATTAATATCAATATTATTTGTGACGCTCGATGCCATACCAGCAAGAACAGATGTTGATGCAATACCACAGTTAGTTGCAAATCCAGATGTGCTAGCGAAAGAAACAAAACTTACAAGATTAGTACCGTCTCCGAACTTATCGTATATTTCGTTAAAATTATTATTAATCTTAATAGTCCCTGCCAATAGGGTATCGCCCGTCCCATCATTAGGAGCAGAACCAGTACTAATCCCTTGTTTAGCCATTACTTAAAAACGTTTTTTCTTTATTTATAGTTAATATGGAGGGTTATCATCCATAGTGATTGAAGTATCAGAAACTTTTACAACAGAAGAGTTAAGTCTCTTGGTGTCGTAGAAGAAATTATTATCAACAGTATTTTCAATTTCAGCTGTTCTTGCATTAACAAATGTAGCATCTCCTATCTGTTTTACCTTAACAAATTCATCATTTAGTTTTAATACATCTCCCTTAGTCAATGATCCTATTCCAGCACTAACTGTTATAGTTTCGGTGTTAACGCCAACTGCTTCAGAGACTGTAACTTTCAATCTCTTATTAGTTAAAGGAGTCTGAATTATGTTATCAACCATAATCAGAGCCTGTTTGTTAGGTTCTGTGACTGATAATATATGAGTTCCAGTTCCCAGTGAAGTAAAATCTAAGGGTAAAGACGTAGAGAATCCAGCAAGTCTGAATTTAAGATCATCTACTTTCTGAACAAACATCAAGTCAGGCATTCTGTCTGTTCCACATTCTACAGGTGATAGTGTAATGTTATCGCCTGGCGTTGCACCACCTATGTATGTCCCTGCAATAGAGATTGTATTGGTGGTCGCATATCCAGTTCCACCAGTAACAACACTCACACCAGAAATATCTAAGTTGGCATCTCTAGTTACATTGAATGTTGCTCCTGTTCCACTACCATCATTAGTAGAAGGAATATTACTATAAGTTGTTTCTATTCCAACTCTTGATCCTGTTGTTTTAGTAACAGGGAAAGATAAGTTATTAGCTGGTGTTGCTCCACCAAGGTATGTACCAGCAATACTTACAGTATCACCAACAATGTAATCTCTACCACCATTAATTAATGTAACAGCAGTAGAAATACACTGACCAGTGGTTTGATCGAAGTCAAACTTAACTTGGAATATAGAACCACTACCACTTCCTCCTGTGCCAGGCACGCCGCCATCCGCATTTCCAAATCCATATATTCTGAACAGAGGGCCTGGAGGATTTTCTGTTACAGCAGTTCCTGTTACGGGGCCTGGGATCTGAATATTGTAACCATTTTCATACATTGCACTTCCACCAATACCAGATGTTACTACAGACATAACAATAGATGTTATACCTGTGACATGGGAAGTAGTTGCAATACTTATTTTGTCACCACCTTGAGTATCTAATCTGACTGGTTGGCCAGTTTGGAAATCATGATTCTGTATATTTATTTGATTCAACGCAAGATCTACTTGAGTGAAAACACCAGTAGCTAAGAATGACTTTTTAAATACTGGTTTACCGCCAGTTGAGAGTTGAAATTGTTTACTACCGACTAAAGTTCCTGTTCTATCATGTTTACCATCAAATCCAGTAGATATATCATCCAAGTTCAAGACCTTATTAGTCTTGTTCATAATGAAACTCTTAATTGGTCTGCCTTCTGGGAAGAAGATTCTTTGAACAGATCCATCTGGTAAAGGATCGTCCTCAGTAATCATTGCAAAATTATCTCTTTTACCCATAAACATATCACTGTCTATGTTCAAGATTAGATCAACTTTAGTATCAACAGCTTGAATTTTCATATTAGTAGATTTGGCAATCCCTACACTTGGAGCATTTGCGATAGGATCACTCTCTACAATAAGATCTGAAAACTCTAGGAAACCTGATGGGTGAACAATAGATTTGACAGATTCCTTCCATGTATCATATGGTAATTTACTCTTAATTGAATAAGAGAATTTTTGGAAGTAGAAATTATCTGATAATCTCTGGCTGAAATCGTTGAGGATACCAACGTTCATATCATTCTTAGAAACTTTGTCTCTACTGACTCCTAAAGTAGTATCAACACTAAATTTGTTTACATCTCTCACTTCTCCTTTTAGTTTTGATACTTCACCAAACAATAAGTCTCCAGATTGTAAAGTACCTAAAGTATCTCTAAGTCGAAGTTGACCAATATTTACATTCCAACCATTTTCCGCTACAAATCCTTCAAATTTACTAGATGTGACTTTTTCACCAGATAAGAACTTAGAATCATCAATAATTGTCATGTTGAACTTCGCCATATCGTTGAAGTTAACAATAGATCCTAGTGTAAAGTCATCATCATAATCTCCTAGTGTTACTGTTGAAATACCAGGCGCATCTGCCATACTGAACTGTACAGTTGCGTTTGAAGTGTTTACTCCTGTAACCGTATAGAATGAGAAATCATAATCAGCAGAGTTAAAGTTACGTTCCCCATTGAGTATAGAGTCTGGTTTCAATCTACATCCTTCAACGAATACTTTATCACCAATGGCAAAAGGTAACTTAGTTTCTGTAGATGCAAATCCAGTTGTTACTGGTATGTTGAATTGTGCATCTAATAGTAACTCAGCGGTGACTGTAGTGCCACTATGAGTGATATTATCAATATCATAACCATTCGAGTTGTTAGTTGTGATGATACTTAAAGGTTCTTTAAATTCAAAAGCATTCTTAACGATTTCTACTCTATCAACAGATCCACCTTCCACATGAGCAACAATTTGAACGTTGTCATTACCTCGAACTGAAAGAATAGGAGGTTGATTGTATCTTATACCTCCATCAACTACTTCAATTTCATTTATTCTGGCAATACCACTTATATCAACAATAGCTGGAACACTTAAAAATGGTAATAAAGTAGGATCAGTCGGGTAATCAAATCCATCTTTTATCCTCTCAATAAGATCAATCTTACCAATGTCAGGAGATGATACTTTTACAATGGCATCTTTACCTTCTGTGCTTGCAAAACCAATAACTTTAGGTAAGACTGTATATCCTCGGCCTGGGAAGTTTATCTTAGTTCTAAAAATAGGGCCCCTAGAATTTGTTGATGTCGTGCTATATGTGATCGTACTTACACCAACTCTGGAAACAAATTTTTGAGATTCTAATGGTTTTTGTTTTAAATTGAAACTAAAATTAGTATCATCAATTTTGATAATTGAATGTTCATTCCTAATTACAATATTATTGAATGTAATGTTATTTCTACCAGTTACTTCGGTATCAGAAGATCCATATGTCTTTCTGGCGTCAGAAGGAACTACAGGTGTAAGGTCATAGAAAGTTTTACTTGGCCAATCTGTATCTGTTTTAATAGTTACTGTAGCATCAGTGTTTCCAGGCACTCCACTTCTAGTGATATTAAATCCTGTAAGATTAGTACCACTAACATCTAATTTATTGTTGAAACTAAGATCATCAAAGAAATCCAATCTCATATCTAATAAACTTTGATCAGAAACATCAAATGTTATTACATTACCAGTAGTAAATGTAAGAGGTGGATTTATTTTAGCAAGATAACTTAAATTATTGGCACTTGATGTTGTTACTGTCGATATTGAAACGGGATTAGAATCAAATACGTCGGACTTGTACTTACATAATTTTATAAAGTCACTATCTTCTCTAAGTACAAAATATGTTTCGTTATTTACTAAACCATTGATTGTATTCCCATTATCATAAAAAACGACTTTATCGCCACTCTGTAAATCTTCATCATTGATGTTTATTTGAGTTAAATCGGCAGAAAAACTTGTATATGTAAATCCTACTCTCTTTGTAGTTACTTTAGCAAGAACTGGATCATATCTAATAACTGTAGACTCGGTAGATTTTGGTAAGGCATCTATTGTAATCAAATCTCCAGTTTCTAATTCATGATTAGAAGAAACTCCTACTTTTCCAAAGAATTTCTCGACTTTAGCATTTACTCTTTCATAGGTAGTTGCAAGGGAGTGTGCAAACCCAGAATTGGATGCAACATTATAGAACCAAACAGCATCACCAGTTGTAGGGAATCCTAGAGTTGCTATACCAATATAATCTGGTTCAAAATTGATAGCATACACATCTCCATCTGGTAAAACTTCAGTTCCTACACCAGATGTAGCACCAGCAGCAACTTTTGCCCAAACAAGAGAAGTTCCACCAATACCCATGTTATAAACAAGTTTTTGACCAGTAAAGAACTTATGGTCTTTAATATAAATTCTTTGTTGTGGTACAAACCTGTTTTCTATGGTTTGTATTGTACTTAAACCAGTTAAAGGTAGAGTATAGTGTGTGCCTGTAGAACCAACACCAACTGTTTGTTGTGGATTAAAATAAGTTATATAATTTTCAAAAGTAAACCTAGTTACTGTGGAAGCACCAACAGGAAAAGAAAACTTATTGGGTTTTAGTACAACATTGTTAGTCCCTGCTGCATGAGTCATGGCAGCACCAACAAAATTCTCTCTATTTACAAATAATCTAGAGAACTGTTCATCTACTCCAGTGATAATGAATTTTTCAGTTCCAATACCTATTGTATCACTGGGAGCAAACCCAGTTGTATCAGTAACAAAAATTGAGGTGCTTACACCTGTGTTAGTTACATTATCTAAGTATGTTGCTAGTCCTACCGATCTGTTTTCAACACTAACTTTTCTATTACCATTGAATTCAGTAAACTGAGATGTGTTTATACCACTTATTGAAATGGTTTCACCATCAAGAATATCATGAGGCTCTGTGGTAACACCAATAATTTCTTTTTTGTTTAATCTTAATGTAGTATTGATATATGAAGATACGCCTACCTCTATGGTATCGACATCTTTACCTAGAATTTCACTGACAACAATATTTGCACCAGAACCATCAGTGCCTGTGTTATCGAGAGTTAATGTATCGTTTATCTTATAATTATTACCTCTAGAAAATATTGTTACAGATGTAATACCAGCACTTCTAGTTTTAGTAACTTCAAATTCTTGTTTCAGCGCATCTCTTACATCATCTATAAGTTCATATTCGGAATTACCAAATGTTAGATAATATGGTGATATATTTCTAGTGAGATTTCTAGAAATGATATCTATGTCTTGATTGAAGAAAGTTACAAAGTTTTCTTCTATTGGAGTATCTTTAAATTTAGATCCAAGTAGATATGGATATTTTGGTTTAGCAACACCACTAGAGTCAATATCCACACTATAGAAGTATGCGTATGTTCCATCAGGGAACTGAGGTGTAACACAATGTCGCCCACCGTACTCGTCTAGGTCGCCAGAGTTGTCAAAGACGTAATCATTAACAAAGTATCCAAATGCAAAGCCAGGAGGTCTTATACCCGATAGTAATGCGGTATTAAGAATATAACCAGAGTTTAATCTTCTGATTGCACCGCCATCTGGATTCTGATAACCATAAGGGCCATAAATTGGATTACCATCATAGGCGAATCCTAATATGGGAGAATGGAAAGCATTAGGTGTTTCTAAATTACCAGAGTCAATATTATCTCCAAGTTGATATCTCAACTTTTGTGGAGGGTACATTCCTATGGTTTGTAGTTGATATTCTGGGTTTGTACTTGGTTTTGTTAATATCGAATCTTCATCACTGATGATATTGCCATTCTTCTGAACTTGGTTAATTTTCCACTCTTTAACATTAGCAATAAACTTGGCAAATCTACCTCGGTTTCTTAAGTCTAAAGTTGTATCACTACTTCCATATCCAACACCACCATCTAATATCTGAACACCAGATATTTTATTGTTAGTAATTATAGGCCTAATATCCGCAAAACTTCCTGTAGGACTGTATATGATAATGTCGGAGTCTTGTCTATAACCATTTCCTGATGCTAGAATCTGTACATCTACAATAGAACCGCCAATAATGATTGGTTTTAATAATGCAGTAGAAACAACAGTTGCAATACCAACATCAGGTCTTCTATGGAAATCCATGATATTAGTACAACCATAACCTATACCACCATCTTCCAAATATACGTTATCTACAGATCCTAGAACTAATGGATCTATTTCTGGTTTTATAACAGTTGTGCTACCAATAGCAGATAAACTTTCAATCTTTACTACTATAGGCGGATACTTTATAGTATGTTTACCACTACCCAGACTGCTAATTACAGTCGTTTTATTTTTGTCATAATTTGTAAGATTTCTTTGTGTTGAAACACCAACATCACATAATCTAAATCTATTAGTGTCAACAACCTTTACGGCATACTGAGTTGTCGTAGAAAGTCCACTTGCAATATTCCCTGTTGTAGAGTATTCAACAATTTCACCATTTTGGAAATTATGATTGTATGCAAGTATATAATCATCAGATGTGCTTATACCAGATTGAATATCACCGTTCACACCTCTCGCTGGCACAATTACTTTTCTGTTTGAGTAACCAGATCCAGATTCCTTAACGTATATCTTTGTTATCGTATTTTTCGCTTGAAGTGAAGTAAACTTATGAAAACCAAAACTTATGTTTCCAATATTAACAGTGTTAATACCAACTTTTGCATCTTCTGGAGTATTGTATAATTTTATCTTTTTTTCATTGACTGGGCCAACATAATAAGTAGATCCACTAACAACGTTCACTATAGGAGTATTACCTCTAGAATCATAAACTATACCTTCACCAACTTCAAAGTTATGCCTCTCCTCAAAGGTAATACTCTCATCAGTTGTATCTACAGATGATCCATCTGCTTTAAAATTAGCAACAATACTTCCTCTGACTAGATTTGATTCTAAAACAGCGCCAGAACCATTACCACCCTCTACAGTAATTTTTGGTTTCTCCTGATAACCTATGCCTGGAGATACGATTCTTATATCCTTAAAAGATCCAACTACGTTGGCATGAGCAATAGCGCCAGTTCCTTGAGCATCATTAACTACAACTGGAGGGCCTGTTATAACATCATAATCTTCGCCTGGATTTGTAACCTTAATTTCAGTAATATTACCATGAAAAATTTGTTCATCAAAAACAGTTGGTGGGAATATTTCCACACCATTCGCCATCAAACCAATTGGTCTATTATTAATCTCTCTTTTATTAGGATCATCAAATAATTCCTTTTCTTTTATGAATGGATATTTTCTTATGATCTTTTGATTCTTTAGTGTCTTATTTTCCCAACCAGATTTGTAAATAAATTGACCAGTAGTTCCAGTTCTTACTGCAATGTATTTTTTAGAAAAAACGTCAGCGCCACTGAATGAAAGGTAAAACTCAGTTTGGTTGATTGCAGTTACAAAGTAAACACCAGTATTGATTCCACTATTTGTTGTATTATCCCAATAAATCTTATCACCAGTCACATAGTTATGTGGAAGAGGTGGTGGCGATGTCAGAGTGACGTTGGCAGCGTCAAAAGACTTTATAGTATAAGTAAACCCACCACCAAGTAAAAGATTGCCATTTGCGTCTGTGGCATCAGTAGTATCTGTTCTTACAAAGACTTTATTGTCTGTTGCAAAGATGGGATAGTTGGGTAGACCAGAAGAAGTCACATAAAAGAACTTTTCTTCTTTATCAAGGTAACTATTTTGAATACCTACTGGAAAATTACTTACTTCTGTAAAATAGTTGGAATTATGAGATGCTTTAGTAACAGTTTTAGTAATTACACTTGCATTTAGAGGAATACCGCCAGTCGCTTGTACAACTATGGTATTTGCATAAATTTGTTCGACATTTGTTGATGCATATTCAATTTGTTTAACTCTTATCTCCGATTGATCGCCATTATCGTTTTTTATGATTAAAATTTCATCAATATAAAAAACACAAGAATCAAATATAACAATTCTGTATGTATTGACGTTTACCTGACTAATATTTGATATATCATGACTAGAAGGAACATTGTATATCCAATTATTAAATTTTGGGTTGTCTCCTAAATCTTTACCAAAAGAAAGTAGCTTAAGTTTATCGCCAACTTGCATATTTGTTGATTTTGAAGCATCTACTTCATCAATTACATTTACAAGTCTAAATTGAAGTAAAGATGTTTGTCCAAATCCAGCATAAGCGTATGCCAACTTATTTTCAAGTATATCAGCGCCAAAAACCAAAGATGTTGAAATTCCTGTAACACCTAAAAACTGATTTATTGTTTTGTCAGTGTAACGTAGGTTTATGTAGTTGTCGCCAACTCTAGGTTTAACTAAAAGCGTTCCACTTTGACCAAATCCAACTGTAGAGTCCACAACAAGAGTTTCAGCATTGACTGGCGTAGCTTCCAAAGCTTTAGTTTTACCAGGCACTTGAAAATTACCGTCAAATGATGTAGAGTCGAGAGATATTTCATAAAAATCATTTTGATTGATTGGTCTATACTCTACATTGTAAATTGAAGCACTCGCAGTTCCAATTCCAGTTATATCTTGATATAAAAAGTTACCTATTGTCTCTAGTGGTTGACCGCCAAACAAATTTTCAGCAAGAACGTGTTTAGTCTTGAAATATACGTTCTCAGAAGGAATAAGTGTGTTCTCAATTGGTTTGAGAATCTCAATATCTTCTCCGTAAAGAAGTTTGAACAAAATTTGATACGAAGAGTCAGTTCCCTTCGACATGTAGAAGTCTTTTGCTCTAGTAAGAATATTACTAACAGATGTACCACTTACAAAATTTCTATTTTCAAAGCCAGGGAGAAATTCTGTTTTAAATTTGGTAAAAAATGTCTGTAAGAAAAGATTACTTAAGTTAAGTACAGTTGCACCAGTTAGATGTACTTCAGCATTGGTTTCTACAAAACTTAGATACTCTGCAGCATCTTCTTTTGATATTTGATCTATTCCACAAAATCCTCTTTTACAATTAAGAAAAGTGGTATCGGTTTTAGCTGTATATGTAATAATCTCGTTATCTATTTTCAACAAACCATAATTATCAGGCCAACCATTAGTTGAAGTTACTGATATTGTGGTGTCAGCAGCATATAGATCAATACCTAGTGTTGTAGATGGAATTAAACTCTCATTATTAAACGCTTCAATCTTTCTATATTCAGTCAGGTTATTGGCTAAGTCAGCCATACCAGACTTATGTTCCTGTGACTTGTAATACTGATCTAAAAACTTGACAAATAAAGGAGATTCCTGAACGAGGAATTCAGGAATCTGCGATTCTATCACATGAGAGATTTTTACTCTTTTGATATCTGACATTTATCTTGTATAGATTGATTCGCTAGCGTAACTAGATGTTGTGACGTATGAAGTTGCAGAAGTGTTTTCTCCAGAAGAAACAACGTCAGGTAGGGCTTTAACTGTACTGTTAGATACATCTAATTGTAAATACAGATCCTTTAAAGCGATAACATCATTAGAATCTGGTATTGCTTCAACTTCTATCAGTCCACTTTCTAATGTTGCACCTGTTATATTTACCACATCTAAATTAATCTCTCCATGAAGGTAATCTACAGTACCAGCATCATTCTTAACAATTAATGGTAGATTATTTACGAGTTTAAAGAATACTAGTTTTCCAACAGTAGTCCCAGCAGTAGGAATGTCACCCAAATATAAAATTCCGTCAACACCACTGACTGTAAATCCACTGGAACGTACGCCATATCCGTTTGGTTGGTCGTAAAAAGCATTTCCGTAGCAAAGTTCATATGTTGCAAAAGTATTCAACTCAGGAACAATATCCCTTCTCATTTTTACTCTAGTAATGTTAGATGTAACACCTCTAGCAGAGTCATCTATCAATCCAACTATTTTACTGTATTTGAATCTACCGCCAAAAGAATTAATGTCAGCAGAATTGGAATAGGTTGTCAACGTTCTAGTAACAGAACTAATCAATTCAGTGGCATCAGATGTTGCGTTGTTGTTATAGTAAACAGATGTATCTAATTCAATGTAAAGATACTTAAGGTCAATGATTTCTGGTTTGATTCCAGCAATAGAGTATTGTTTGAGTTGTCTTGAAATATCGTCCTTTGTAATTTGTGATAAGAAAGAACCATTCTTCGGTTTGATAGAAATAAACACTTTTCCATACTCAGGTGGTTCTAATTCTTCTCCACCGTAGGCGGTCACAGATTCAACGTTAGGATAGACGAATGGAATTATACCTGTGTAGTCATTTGCCGTTACTGCACGGTATTGTGACGAGTATATACGAGGTGCCAAGTATTTTATTGAACTTATATCTTCAACATTGTCTCCCATTTCAGCTTTTTGAACCGTTGTCAAAATTGATATGCCAGTTGACACAGTAGAATTAGTGTCATCCTTCAAAATACCAACAAATGAGAAATTTTTAGCTCCATTTCCCAATTTTCCATTAGTAACAATGTAAGTTACTGTTACGATTCCTCCAGCTGGAGGTTTTTTACCAATAATTCCATCTCCAAACAAAATTTCATACTGCTCATCTTCAATTTCTTGGATCAAGAACAATTTAGAGGTAGAATCAACCTTTAAAATGTTATCGTAAAGTGTATAAATCTCATTTGTGGTCGAAGACACCTTAACACGGATAGAAGTTGTGTCAATATTCGCATTTGGCAGAATAAATCTTTGATTTGGTTTGGAATAATCAATCTTAAATTGTTTTTGAAGATAAATTCCTTCGTAAAGTCGTAAATTATTGAAAATTGCAAAATTATTATCACCAGTTGTCGCTACAAAGTCGTCTGGAATAGAAAATATGTAATTACTTCCCGATTGATTACCAACGGCAACCTGTCCAGCCTTTAAAGTTACGACTTTAGTGTCGTTTGTACTTAAATCTACACTAAAATTAACTATAGCCTGAGCAGATCTTGATGATCTTGGAACATAACCTATGTTTCTAGCAAGTGAAACCACATTTTCACGCAAAGTTGCACTGTCAAGGAAGCATTCATTAACTGCCATGTTGGTATTGTAAGCAGTAATGTAACTATTGTACGCTAAAAGGTCAATTAGAGTAGAAAAGTTTGATCCTTCAAAGTCAAAATCAGCGAAATCACTGTTTACTCTAAGGTAATCTTTAATTTGGTTCCTTAGATCAGCAAAATCTAAGTTTGTAAACTGGTTGAAAGACATTATATTCTAGTTGATTGGAGAATAAATTCTATATTTTGCCTTGGAAACTGCATACCACTGATATTGTATGAAATTTGGACATTCATTTCAGTGGTATTTGTGTCATAAGAACAAGTTACCTTACAATTACTAACTCTAGGCTCATAGTTTTCTAATAGAAGAGTAATATCATCTTCTAAAACTAAGGCAGTATCAGTATCTTGTTGTTCAAATAGAGAATCTTCAAGAGGACTACCTAAAAATTTTTGATAAAACCGCTCACCAACTCTCGTTCTTACTAAATTTGTGACAGATCTCTTTATTGCATCCTCATTTATGAAGACACCAATGTCATCTGTGATCGGATGTCTAGCAAAGGACAAACTAATATCCTTAAAAGGAGTAGTTTTTATAAGTTTTCTGTCTACTTTTGCCATTTTTTAGCAATTCCTAAATTTATCTAACTCTTGTTCTATCAATTCTTGCTGTCTTTTTTTATCGTTAGCGTCATCACCAACGACTTCACGCAAAATTGTGTCATCATCTTCTGGTTTTTCTATAAAACCATCATTAGGAACGCTAAATTGTGTATTTTTTAGCTTCATTATGGACAAATATACTATTCAAATTCTATTTAGACACAAAAAAAGACCCTTTTAGAGGGTCTTTCAAGTTTTTTAGATGTTTTTAACCAGCGGCGAGTGGAGATTGTCCAGAATTACTGTTTGCAGCAGCCTTTTTTCTTGCTTGAGCGCTTACATCATACTGTCCTTTTACACTACCACCCTTAAAACCAGCACTTTCTACGTTATGGGGAGCTAATCTTGGATCTGAATCTGCCATTTTTTGACCGTTTTCTTTTTATTTATCTATTTGAGCTCTTAATCTGTCTGGGGATATACCCTCATTCATGTAAAAGTTTAATCTTTCCCTAGCTTGTTCCTTATTAAGACCTACATCTTGCTTCGGATCGTTGACACACCAGCCTGATGTGCCTAATTCTACGACCTTGTACTTTACATTTTCCATTGGTTGTGGTGTTGTCATTAGATAATCCTCGTTTTTTCGTGACCAACACGGATTTTTGGATCAATCCAGATCTCCATACCCGCTTCTTTTGCATCTAGACAGAAAGATACGTCTTCTCCACACATATCTTGTACATCACCTGACTCAAAGACTTGCATTTTAGGAGCAAACCAAGGATACTTCATCTCTTTATGCTCGAATACACCGTTTTTAATGAGTAACCAACCAAATCCAGTGTAGTCAACAGTGAAAGGCTTGCGTCTACGAGAGATTGATTCGATAGTTTCGTGATTCATCACTCCACCATTCTTGGCAAAGTCCTCTTCTTCTAGCCAATGTGCAACAGATGTTGTTTTTCCGTCTTCTGTGCAGTACCAACCACCAGCAATATCCTTTTGCATCCATACTAAACGATAAAACTTCTCAGTATCAAATACGATATCTGAGTCTATCCATAATTGGTAGTCATATTTTAGTTTTCCATCCCAAGGTATCTGATCTGGGCCTCTTAATACGTTTGCACCAAGGCATTTGCATCTTGCAAAGTTAACCATTGATGAATAATCTTGTGAGATCTGAATACTAGATCCATTCTGAACAAGGTCAAAGCATAGTTGAACGAAGTTCTTTAAAAAGATATAAGATACTCCTCTACCTGGCAGACAGAAAACTATTGCTTTACCTTTAGCTAATGCCTTTGCCTTTTCTAAATTAAAGTCGTCTTCGACTTTCTTAGTTTTGGGGGCATTTGCTTTTACTGTAAATCCTTTTGCCATAACATGTTGTAATTACATTCTTAAGTATACCACGGTCAAACCAATTTGTCCATAGTGTTATATTATATATGAGCTTTTCCTGAGTCCTTTTTGAGAAACTCCTGACTATTACAGGGGCCTAGAGGCATTCCCTGATCAGAAATTCCTTTGAGAAGCATACTGTTGATTGCGATATCACCAGCCACTGATAATCTTTTTTCTTCTGTTAAGAAGTGGGGGTAAACCGCATGATATAAACAACTTGGAAACAACAACATATGACCTTCGTTGTATTGTTGTTCTAATGTCCACGATTGTTTTCTACATCTTCCTGTAATATCAGTGTATTGAAGAATGAAGTTTCCTGCCTCTGGGTGCATTGTATCTGGAACTGATTGTTCTTCTTTTGCACAGGAAGGAACTTTAAGCCATACTACAAAAGAGAATACAGCATTGTGATTATGTAACGCTTGATATTCTCCTACACCAGTATAATTTGCCCAAAACTTTTGGAAGGTAAGATCGTGTATATGAGTTGAAAGTAATTTCTCAGGAATACCATACTCTCCAATATATTCTTGTACTACGGGGCCTATAACTTCTTTTTGAAATCTATTATCATCATCAATTAACATCCATTGTTGTTTTGCATTATCTGGTTCATACTTCTCTACCAGATGATGAAGGTGATCTAGGTGTAACTTATCTAAAGTTACATCAAGAACGCCATAGTTAGGTAAATCAATTTTCTTGGTTCTCATTTTTAATCACCGTTATTTCTTCTGTACGAAGTTCATCATCAGGATAGTAGTTGAAAAAAGCTTTTATATGTTGAAGTTTATCTTTAACGTCAGCACTAGGCACATTCTCCGCAACTAGATAACCTCCAATGGAAATGTTATAGGTACTCATCTTCCCAAGTTGCCATCATATCTTCTAGATCTTTTCTAATATCTGGATGGTACATTAAATGATTGTCATGCTCTAATCGAAAAGAGAGTGATTCATAAATGTGTTCTAGCTCCTTGACATCGAGCTCTATTTGCATTGTTTCTGAAATGTTCATTATAAACTTATCTATACATTTTTGTTTTTAAGATACACTCTGTCCTGTCTTGTATATTCCTTGATGCATTGCCATTGAGGCGAAATCAGCAGATGGATTTATCAATCCAGAAGGCATGATACTGTTAAGACAAATATCTCCAGCGAGTGATATACGATACTCCTCAGTTGAGTAGTGAGGGTATACAATATGATTTAGGTCACTTGGAAAGAACAACATTTTACCTTCAGCACCTGGCCCTAACACCCAAGTTCTTTTTTGCAACGCTCCGCATGTATCAGGATATACTAATACAAAGTCCCCTGCCTCTGGTCTGAATCCAGGCTGAATCTTTCTTTCTACTTTACCCTCAAAAGGTATTCTCAACCATACTACAAAAGTGAATACGCCTTGATGATCATGTATACTTTGATAGTCCCCATCTTTAGATAATCGACCCCAAAAACGAGAGAAGGTCATTTGATGAAAATGAGATGACTTATGTTTGAAAGGAGTTCCGTATGCAGAAAAGTAATTTTCCGTCATAGGTATTAAAACCTTTTCAGTAAATATGTTTTCATCATCATTAATGGCAAATTGTTTATCCTCCATCTTACCAGCATCAACACAAGTGTTTCCTTCCCATGTGGCCTCAGGAGTATACTTCTTTACCTTCTCCCATAGATAATCAATTTCAGATTGTTCTAGGTCACATTCAAGTACACCAAAATTAGGTAGGTCTACTGCTTTAGGATTTTTCATTCAATTTCTCACGATATCTTTTGCGGCCGTTAACGACCTTTTCAATTTGAGCCTCAGAGTATCTAGTAGTGTAATATCCTTTCTCTTTTAGAAGATCACTCGAATCGTCCAACGCGCTGATTTTTTGAATCATAATGATAGTAAACGATGGTTCAATCTTATGAACTAACCACAGATCTTTGCCCTGAGTATTCAGAAACGTGTTGAGTCCATCGACGCCGCCAGACATTTGATCTCGATTGATGATATAAGGATTAGACTTTGCAGCTACTATGACTACATCCTTACTGCCATCGAATAACTCACACTCTCTTGAAACTGCCTCCCAGTAGTCGTACGCGCTGAAATAATCATAAACTCTAACTAACTTCAAACGATTATCATCTCTTACCTTCTTCGCAAAAGGACAACGAGGCCCTGTATAGTCTACACTCTTCTCATCAGGATTACTAAGGTATTCAATCCAATCGTGTATGTAACGATCAACAACATCTAAAGGATGCATTAATAACTCTGATCCTCTCTAATACATTCGTCGCCTATACAAACAGAGAACGACAAGCTATCTGTGTGATATGACCTGTAGATACGACCCCAGATCAAATCAAACTCTTCCTGATCTAAATTCTTGAACAGACACTTATCCTCATAGTATATGTGATAGGACTTTAATCCTTGATTCTTAATGGTACTTGAATTCTCCATGAACCTCCTTTTAATTCGATAAGCCTAAACTTCTTTCGATTCTTTTCCATCTCAACTAACTCGGCATCATTCGCAATGCTGCCATACTTCACAGGTGGATTGCCCTTGTATGTCAGTATGTGCGTATCAACCATATGATAAAGAGTATCCCAAGTCAGAGTATCCTTTAACTCACTCGCTAAGAGGGATATCTCATCATTATCCAGTTCCTCATTTATCACGTTACTTCTAATAGATACTAACTCATCTAAGTTAATCTCTATCTTGCTATTCTTATATATTGCCATAATGTTCTCTTAACTATTCAAAAGAGATACCTTCTTCATCAGGAAGGTCTAATAGTTTCTCTTCCACCCAATGATCTGAATTATCAATACCAGCTGCTTCACAGTATGCCATAATATGTTTATCCACTTGCTTATAGATCGGATGTAAGTCTATATCCATTCTTACATCATGTGCAATCTCTGCCACTTGCTTCTCTGTTAAACAATGATCAGGATGAAGAAGATCACAACAAGGGATCCTCTTCTCAATCAACTGATTAATGTTTATACGAATCTCATAGTCGTTATAAACCGCCATTAAAAGAACCTTCCTTTAGTTCCGTAGTTTACGATACCGATTGCTGAACCTATACAAAAGGTCATCAATACAAGTGTTAATACAACTCCTTCAATCATTGTCTGTTTTATATGTTTACTCCTACAGTATAACACAAAATCAAGTTACTTGCAAGCCTTCTTGTCCAGTAACATTATAACTGTCATAAGATAGATCTCCAGCTAAACAAATACGGTATTCATCAGTTGAATGTATTGGTTGAGCCATATGGTTTATATCACTTGGAAATACAACCATAGTGCCATTCTTCTCAGGAGATAATGGAAAGTGATGCTTACGGAGTTTTCCACAAGTATCATTATATGTAAGTATAACTTCACCAGCTTCAGGCCTGAAACCCCACTGATCAATTCTTTCTTTATCACTATCTACTGGATTATGTAACCATAAAACAAAAGTCATAATAGATCTATGATCATGTAATGCATGATAGTCATGTCGAGTACTAGCTCTACACCAGAAACGAGAAAACTTTAACATATGGTTATGTGTAGTCTCTACCTTGCCAGGTAAACCATACTTTCTCATGTATGCATTTACAAGAGGCATAAGTATCTGTTGCTCAAATAGTTCTTTTCCTTCATATAACATCCACTGCTTATATTCTGTCTTTACTGTTAATAACTTATTGCCATGCCACTTAGCATTAGGAGGAGAGTTACTCTTAACTATATTCCAACACAAGTCTTGATGTTCCTTACTTAACTGAGTATGAACAATTCCATAGTTAAGCGGATCTATGTAGTCAATTTCCATATGGCAAAATTTTTTATATCACTTTTTTTTCTTAGTGCGTTTTCGTATGCCAGCAGCCTTCTTTTGAGAGATATACTGTTTACATCTCTTATCTAGTTTAGACTTACCATTTTTGTGGATGTATGGGCTCATTTCAGCCTCCAAAAAATTTTTGAATCCATTAGTATTTAGCTCTCGATTTTGGTTCGTTGTAGGTTAGGGACTTAAGCGTTTTTATAACCCCCCATCCGCTACGCTATAAAAAAATCAAAACATAAAAAACCCTGGCAAATAGGTGCCAGGGGTAGGGGGTGCTTATCTCAAATTAGGGTGGCATGCTTAGTGTTTATGCTGCCTCTGTTGGTGTTGGTTCGGATGCCCTTAGTTTGGGATAGAAGCAGATGGCGGCGCTGTGGTTTATTTGGTTTTAGTTTGGTGTAAGTAATTTGCCTGCCATCTGGTGTTGTGAAAGTGTGGGTGCTGATTATGTTCCGTGGCATTAGAGCGCAACCTCCATGCCTGAAACAAAATCCTCCTTAAGGTGTTTATAAGTTAAAAACCATTCAAAGTTGCGCTGGATTACGCCAGTGCCTGTAGCAAATTCGTCCAATAGGGCATTTAATCTGCTTTTGGTTGTAACTGTCTGCCAACCGCCGTCAAAGAGCACGATGCTGTTGGCATACACTTCAGCAATTTTGTTGCCATGTAACTTGACTATGCTGCCAAGTCTACCAGTAGCACCACATGTAAACGCATTGACTTCAGTATTACCTGAGCGGAAGTCCTTGCCTCTGCGGATTGCTGTATTCATTTGAGTTTCAATTTTTCTCATGTGTGCTCCGTGTGTTGTTTGTATAATAGTATAATAAACGATTTACTAGGTAAAGCAACCTAGCAAATCTGTAGAGAATATAAAGATTAATCTTGGTCTGTATATTCGCCGTCAACTACTCTAG
>VTLG01005812.1_pt1 | contig 38087 bp, 44 predicted proteins | sample 4694571 | NCBI WGS metagenome assembly VTLG01 (sample SAMN12604809, study PRJNA352737) | marine metagenome | biome: ENVO:00000447; feature: ENVO:00000209|ENVO:00000569|ENVO:01000036; material: ENVO:00002151; isolation source: viral sequences binned using virsorter ...
TATTGCTATTGTGTCGCCCTGGGTGATGGGGGCGGGTATTGTGGCGGCGCTAGTTTTGGCTTGTTTTGAACGATGAAAAAACCTCCCGAATTTGTGAACGTGGGCGGCAAGCGCATACCCGTGAACGTGTTGGGCCAATTGCCGGGACGCCTGGGGGAATACGACCCGGAACGGCGCTGCATAAATATATCGGAAAGCGTGTTGGGGGATAGGGCATTGCTGCGCGACACGCTTGTGCACGAGGTGATCCACTGCGCGCTGGACCTTGCGGGGGTGAGTTTCAACACGTCGGGGGCGTTGAGTATCCGCACCGAAGAGATGGTGGTGACGGCGGTGGAGACGTTAGCCGCGCCCGCTATTGTGAGAATCTGGAGGGCTTAGACACCGCAATGCGTTATATTTTCAGGCGTTTATACCTTTTGCACGAGGATCGCAACATGCTGTTGCAGGCTCAATATTGCCCGGAGAAGCAAGTGATCCAGAGTATTGCGGTGCATCCCGTTGTTGGGGGGATTGTTGGGCCGGTCTTCATGGACGCGGCTGATCTAGATGTGGAAGCGATTCAAATCTTGCACGCTTTGATCTTTTCACCATATAACGCGGACGACGATGGCAAAGAATCGAGTGAGCGATGAGCAGTTCAGAGCTGCCTGTGATCGGTTTCTGAAGAAGCGAGAGCAGGGTCATCTGAATTTCAGGGATCAGATAAGCACTGACGCTGAGCGTGAGAAGCACCGCCGTGCGCGGTTGAAACAGGAGAAGCTAGAAAATATAGCGCAGAGTATCGAGCGCGATTCACAAGCGGATTAAGCATGAAACAAGCAAGAAGCCCTTTAAGGGTATTAGTGGCCTGCGAGTTTAGCGGGACGGTTAGGGATGCGTTCGCAGCGCGAGGGCACGAGGCGATGTCTTGCGACCTTCTCCCAGGCGAAGGGGATGGAGCCCACTACCAAGGGGACGTTGATGATGTTATCGACTACCCTTGGGATCTTATGATTGCCCACCCGCCGTGCACGCACCTTTCGGTTTCGGGCGCGCGGCACTTTGAGGCGAAGAAGAAAGATGGCAGGCAACAGGCTGCGGTTTCTTTTTTTATGAAGCTCGCGAGGGCTCCGATCCCCATGATTGCGGTGGAGAATCCGGTGTGCATCATGTCTCGACTGTGGCGGAAGCCCGATCAGGTTGTTCACCCTTGGCAGCACGGGCACGGGGAGCAGAAGGCGACTTGTCTGTGGCTGAAAAATCTCCCGCCGCTTCGCCCGACTAAGGTGGTCGAGGGAAGGGAGCAGCGTATGTGGAAGTTGAGCCCTAGTGCTGACCGTTGGAAGGAGCGATCAAAGACATACACAGGAATAGCGGAGGCGATGGCAGAGCAGTGGACTGATTTGGATTACCTTTTATGAAAACAAAGCAAAAAAACAAGAGCGCCCTTACGTTGGGGCAAATGTTCGACGACACACTCAAGAGTCGCTGGTCTGGAAGAGCACGGGAGACTGTTGAGTGGCAGCAGGCCAAGAATATTGAGAAGCTGTTGGGCCGCGACCGGGTTGTGGAGAGTATTACACCGCGCGATGTGGATCATCTTATTGAGTGTTGGAGGGAGCGCGGGAACAAACCTGCGACTTTGAACAGCAAACTTGCTACCTTGAAGACGGCATTGAATCACACGCGCCGTCGCGGTATGCACTCTCTGGACATTCACATCGACAAGATCCGGCATCCAAGCAACGCCCGCATACGTTTCTTTTCTGAGGATCAACTGGAGAACATCAGCGACTACCTCCAACGAGAGCACCCAGGCTTCGATATGTTTTTCTGGTTTCTTGTTGAGACGGGCATACGTCCGGGGGAGGCGCGGTCTTTGCGGCCTTGCGACTTTCGCGAAGATCCAGAGTTGGGGTGGGTGGTGGACATAGTGAAGACCAAGAACGGAGACCCACGCACAGTTCCTTTAACGAAGCGCGCTGAGCTGGCTTATTCTGTGGCAGGCCCGAGTGTGTTCTCTGGTTACACGCCAAACATCATCGCGCGTGTTTGGAAGGAAGTCAGGAAGCACTGTGATCTTGGCGAAGATTATGTGTTGTATACCGCGCGCCACACTTGTGCCACACGCTTGCTTTCCAAGGGTGTATCCATTCGTGTTGCTCAGTCATGGCTGGGGCATCGCGACATCAATCAGACTCTGCGCTACGCTAAGCTCGTTCCGAGTGATCTGGCAGCGGCTCGCGATCTTCTCGACCAGTGAGTCGTCAAGAAGAGTTAACACGTGAGATGATTGAGGCGGGTGTGCGTCTCAGCCGTGTTTATGCGGGCGAGCGGTCGTTCGTTGCACGGTTGAGTCGCGAGGGGTTGCCCGGTGTTGTGGATTTGATTGCGGAGTATGTAAGCTCGCTGGCTTCGGTTAAGAACCCATCAATCTGGCAGCGGTATCTTCTATGTCTTCGGGCGCGCGGCCTTGAGCGTGTTGGTTTCATTGCTCTTAAAACAGCGCTGGAGAGCGCGAGCGGCGAAGACGTGTCGATGTGTTCGTGCGCGTGTCGAATAGGGCGCTTTGTGGAGGATCAAGCACTAGCGGATGACTTTATGCTTCGTGATCCGGGGGTGGCTTCTAGTTCTTTGAAATTCGCGAAGCGCTACAAATACTATTCGGACTATCTTGCGAGCCACATAACCAAGAGAGTGGCTGCGGGTGTTGGGAGTCCTTGGGACGAGTGGGGCAAACGCGCGCGCATCTCATGCGGGGTTACGTTGTTGGGGTTTGTAAAGGAGGCGACCGGGGCTATCGAGTCGTTCAACAAGAGGAGCGCAACACGCCGCCGTCGCCCCACATTGTGCATTAGGTTGACGAAGAGCACGCAGGAATGGAAGAAGGGGTATCAGGATTACAGGGCCAAGCTCATCCCTCTTTTTCTTCCTATGGTAGAAGAGCCGGTGCCGTGGAGTGGGGCTTACGGTGGGGGCTATCCTTCGGGAAGTATGCCTGCGGTTCCCTTTATCAGGACACACAAGAGGCGATGGCTTACGCAAGCTGACATTTCTTCTGATGTTTTTGATGCGGTAAACAAGATTCAAGCAACGCCGTTTACCATTAACAAGAAAGTGCTGGCTGTTGCTGAGTGGGCTACAGAATCCGGTGCTGCGGTAGGCGGGCTTCAATTAGGGGAGACCTTGCCGTTACCTGAGTGGCCTGGGGACGACATAACGCCCGAGCAGAAGCGGGAGTTCTGCGTGACGCGGCGTGTTATACATCGGAAGAATAACGAGATTCTTTTTTCCCACAGGAGAGTGGCTAGGCTGTGCGCGTTGGCTGCTAAGTTTCGTGAAGACGCGCGTATTTATTTCCCGCACTCCTGTGACTTTCGCGGACGAGTTTACCCGGTATCGACCCCGATTCTGAGTCCGCAAGGTTCTGACATGGCGCGGGGGCTTTTATCGTTTGCGCGCAAGAGACAAATAAAGGGGGGAGAGCGGTGGCTGTTAATTCACGCGGCGAATTGTTGGGGGGATGGGCTCGACAAGGCTAGTTTTGATGACCGCATAGCTTGGGTGGAGGAGAACACCAAGAATCTCAGAGCGGTGGCGCGTGACCCGCTGAGCGAGAGGATGTGGACCGAGGCTGGTGACCCGTGGCAGTTCTTGTCAGCGTGTTTTGAGTTGGATGGGATGCACAGTGCAGGAAGCTCTTTTGAAACATCATTGCCGTGTGGCCTAGACGCGACGAACAGCGGCATCCAGATACTTTCTTTGTTATCACGCGACCCTGTGTGTGCGGCTGCGTCGAATGTTACCCCTTCGCCCGCGCCTCGCGACATTTATCAAGACGTCTGTGATCTTGTGGTGGAGCGATTGAAGGTGGATGCCTCGCGCAGGGTTCCGTTTGCCTACCACTGGCTGCACTACAAGGAGCTTGGGAGAAAGACAACGAAGGGGAGTGTCATGACGTTTGCTTACGGGTTGACTCCTTACACTAATCGCCAGCTCATTTTGGATTGGCTTGATGAGCAGCCCGCTTCTGGTTCTCCGTTCCTTAATGAAGAGCGCGTTAAGGCTTCCTCTTATCTGGCGGGCCTTGTCTGGGATTCGATGCTGGAGCTGGTTGTCGCCCCTGCGCGTCTCATGGAGTGGATGCAAGATGCAGCGGCTGCTCAGACTCAAGGAATGCATTGGAGGACTCCTCTTGGGTTCCCTGTTTTTATGGAAAGACTTCGCCAGGAATCGCGTCAGGTAAAGACACACTTTATGGGAGCGGTCAGCCACGTCCGCTTCAACGAGGACACGGGAGCTTTAGACTCTAGAGCCATGTCTGGGGCTGTTGTTCCAAACTTTGTTCATAGCTTAGATGCGTGCGCGTTGATGATGGCTGTTCTGCGTTACCCTTCGGATGATTTGATGGTAGTTCACGATTGCTTTTCTACGCACGCTTCCGGGTGTTCCGATATGCGCGATGCTGTGCGCGAGTCCTACTGTGAATTATTTTCTGAGAATCTACTTGATTTATTCAACGAATCATTAACTATCCCTGCGAATCGAGAGCGCCCGCAGATGGGTGAGCTTGATCTAAACTCTCTGATGCAGTCGGAATACTTCATCAGCTAAAACACAGAATAAAAACAAATGGCTACGACTATTACAACCCCTCGGGGGAAAGCAGTATGGCCTTGGATTGCCAAGGCTGATTTCAAATTCGACGACAAAGGAATCTTTTCGTGTCGTCTTCATCTATCGAAGGACGATTTTGATGTGTTCAAACGAAAGATCGATGAAATCGTTGACCGCGATTACGATGAGGCTTGCAAGGTTGCTGGAAAAAAGATCTCCAAAGCAGCCAGCACCCCCATACGGATTACGGACGAAGGGGATCACGAAATCTACGCGAAGCAGAATGCGTCCCGCGTCACAAAGGACGGCAAGAAATTGGAGTTTGTGATTCCTGTGTTTGATTCTTCGGGCAAGAAGATTGCCACACCAAACATTGGGAGCGGAAGTGTTCTCAGGCTGAGCGTCGAGCCTTACACATGGACTGTTCCTTCTATGGGCTTCGGCTACACGCTAAGGCTCAAGGGCGTGCAAGTGCTTGAACTTGTCGAGTATGGCGGTGACGTGTCGTTTGAAGCCGAAGATGGTGGTTTCGTTGGGGAAAACCTTGACTCAGCCATGAACGACGGTGAGTCGATTCCGTTCTAAATTCGAGAAACGCATTGCAAGCGCCCTTAGCGGTGCTGGCGCGGCGTTTGAGTATGAGTCTATCAGAATCCCGTTTGTAAAATCTCATAGCTACACACCGGATTTTGTGCTTCACAACGGTATAATCCTGGAGGCCAAAGGTAGATTCATCTCAAGCGACCGCGCCAAGCATCTGCTAATTAAGGAACAGCACCCGGATTACGATATCCGCTTCGTTTTTCAGCGCGCCTCCAACAGGCTAAACAGTCGCAGTAAGACGACTTACGGAGCATGGTGTGATCGGCATGGGTTCCTTTGGTGTGAGCAGCAGATTCCAAAAGAATGGCTTTTATAGCAACGCACCAGCCGTGCGAAGAATGTGGATCAAGCGATGCGCTATCAATCAATGCAGATGGATCGACGCATTGTTTCTCCTGTGGGACACACACAAGCGCGACCAATAAAGTGAACTCTTCTACTCCAGCGCCTTCAACTGCGCCCAGTCTTTTCGTGACTGAGGGGAGTTATCAGGAAATTCCCACAAGAGGACTTTGGGAGGCGACGTGTAAGAAGTTCGGCTATCGAGTGGGGAAAAGAAAAGGCGAGTGGGTCCACATCGCAGATTACCGTGATCTTGAGGGAAAGGTGGAGGCGCAGAAACTGCGGTATGAAAACAAGAAGTTTGAAGCGATAGGCACGCCGCGTTCTTTCTTTGGAATGCACCTGTGGCCGATGGGCGGAAAGAAACTTGTTGTGACTGAGGGTGAGATTGATGCGCTGTCAGTTTCTCAGGCGCAGGATAATAAGTGGGCTGTTGTCTCTCTACCTAACGGGGCGCAGTCAGCACAGTCAGTGTTCAAGCGCCACCTTAACTGGCTCAACAGATGGGATGAGGTCATCCTTATGTTTGACGAGGACGAGCAGGGCCGCAAAGCAATCGATGCAGTCGCTAATATTCTTCCAGTGGGCAGGGCTAAAGTGGCCCGCCTGCCACATAAAGATCCTAACGAGTGTCTTCTCAACAACGCTACCAGCGCCATCATTACCGCCATCTTCCAGGCGAACGTGTGGCGACCAGATGACATTCTGGATGGCCGGGATGTTCTTGACCGGCTGTTGAACCCAAAACCAAACCAGAGCGTTAGTTATCCGTTTCAGGGGTTGAACGAGATGACGCGCGGTCTCCGCAAGAGGGAGATTGTTACGTTCTGTGCTGGCAGCGGAGTGGGCAAGTCGCAGGTGTGTCGTGTCATCGCTCACCATCTGCTGACAGACGTGGGTTCAACAGTCGGTTATCTCGCTCTGGAAGAGAGCGTGGAGCGCACCGCGCAGGGGATCATAGGGCTTGAGCTAAAGAAGCCTTTGCACTTGGAGCCGTTTGAGGACGAGCAAGAGTTTCGCGAGGCTTTCAGTGCCACCGTAGGCAGCGGGAGATGTTATCTCTATGACCACTGGGGGTCGATGGACAGCGACAACCTCCTACAGCACATCCGTTATATGTCGCAGGCCCTCGACGTGGACTGGGTGATATTGGATCATCTTTCGATTGTGGTGAGTGGCCTGGGTGAGGGGGATGAGCGCCGGTTAATTGACAACACAATGACGCGCCTGCGCTCACTTGCGGAGGAGTGCGAGATAGGGCTCATTGTAGTGAGTCACCTGAAACGCCCCGAAGGACGCGGGCACGAGGAGGGGGTGGCTACGAGTCTCTCGGCCTTGCGAGGATCTACTGCGATAGCAGGCTTGAGCGACATGGTTATCGGTGTGGAGCGAAACCTGCAAGACCCGGAAACTTGCCATGTCACTGCGCTGCGCGTCTTGAAGAATAGATTCTCAGGCGAGACGGGTATTGCGTGTCATTTAAAATACGACAAAGACACGGGAGTGATGAGTGAGTTCCAGTTTGAGGAGGAAACTTTTGAGCCGTTCGACGCGGTTGAAACAACAAAACAAAACGAGCAACAATGATAAAAGGAAAAGGTATTACCCTTAATCCGAAACAGATAAAGGGTGTTAAAGAGATGGTGGATCTCACCGGCTATACGCTGGATGAGATATGCGGCAAAAGTCGCGTCAGGAGAGTCGCGTTCGCCCGCCACGCTGTTATGGCTTTTCTCCGCACAGAGTTCAAATTGTCTCTCAAGGCAGTAGGAGGCCTGTTCAGTGTTAATCACTCCTTGGTTCTTTACTCAATTGAGAAGATTAACGACGCACTTGAAAACACTGACGAGTATCCTCCTCGAATAGTGAGGATGCTTAAAGAGATGCGGAAGGCAGCGAGGAGGGCAAACAAGTGAGAATTCTATTCTTTGATATTGAGACAACCGCCATCGATCACTGGCCTACACTTGACGGGCTGACTGAGATCCACTGTCTCTGTGTTTATGACGGAAAGACGATGCGCTCCTTTAACTCTCAAAAAGGAGATATCAATGCGGGGATTAGTTATCTGAACACAGCCGATTACGTTGTTGGGCATAACGCCGTTGGCTTCGATTCTCCTGCGCTTTCAAAGATGTTCAGGCCACTTGAGGCCACTGTGTTGGACACGATGGTTATGGCTCGTGCGCTCTTTCCAGACTTAAAAAATGAGGACTACAGAAATGCGGACTTTCCCCGGAGGCTTGTGGGGTCGCACTCCCTCAAGGCCTGGGGAAAGAGAATAGGGGAAGAGAAGGACACGCACGGTGAGACAGAGGATTGGGCTCAGTGGACTCCTGCAATGGAAGAGTATTGCGCGCAGGATGTCATGGTTACTTACAGGCTGTTTGAATATCTAAAGAGTCAGCAGGGCAGTCAGCAGATGATGTGGTTGGAGCATAATTTCGCCCGCATCATACGCAAGCAGGAGGCCAACGGGTGGCCCTTCTGTGTTGATAGCGCCAACGCGCTCACCGAATCTCTTATGGTTCGCCGCGCGGAGTTAAAGGACGATCTTCAGGAGATGTTCCCGGCTTCTGTGGAGGAGATGAAAAGCGCGGCTGGGTGGTCTGTTGTGCATGAGGGAGTTGAATACAGTGCTGCTACTAAGAAAGACCTGAAGGAAGCACTGAAGGAGGCAGGAGTAAAACAGGTGGTCGCTAATCGTGCGGTCAAGGTAGGGAACAAGACTAAGATTGTGCCTTTTAATCCCAACTCTCGTGATCAGATTTGTGAGCGTTTAATGAAGATGGGGTGGGAGCCTAGTGCCTATGACGGTAAACGCCCCAAGATCGATGAAGACGTTTTGCGCGGTATTGGGACACCAGCCGCTCTCATGCTGGTTGAGTATCTGTTACTCACCAAGAGGCTGGGCCAGATTGCAGAAGGTAATAACGCTTGGCTGAAACTTGTGAGGGACGGGAGGATTCATGGAGAGCTTAATACGAACGGCGCTGTAAGCGGGCGATGCACGCACAGGAATCCTAACGTCGCTCAGGTGCCCGCCAACCGTGCTCTATACGGGGTTGAGTGTCGCTCCTGTTTCACCGCCCCGCCAGGAAAGGCGTTGGTGGGGGCGGATGCTTCGGGGCTGGAGCTGCGCTGTCTTGCCCACTACCTACACAAATACGATGAAGGCAAGTATGCGCGCGAAATTCTGGAGGGAGACATACACACGGCCAACCAGAACGCGGCGGGGCTGGAGACGCGAGATCAAGCAAAGACATTTATCTATGCTCTCCTATATGGCGCAGGGGATACAAAGATTGGCGAGATCATCGGGGCGGGGAGACAAGAGGGGCGATTGATCAAGCGGCGGTTTTTCACCAAGATGCCTTCTATACGGCTGCTCTTAAATGACATCGAGCTGGCGCTGGAAAAAGCTCCTTACCTGACTGGGCTGGACGGGCGAAAGCTGCCTTGTCGCTCAGCGCATTCAGCTCTCAACCTCTTGTTGCAATCCGCAGGCGCTGTGGTGATGAAGCAGGCGCTCGTGACGTTCTGTGAAGATGCTGCTGTGCCTTTTGAGCTGCACGGTAATATCCACGACGAGGTTCAGTTTAGCTGCGCTTTTGAGCACGCTGATTTTCTAGGCGAACTTTTCGTGAAGTCGCTAGCTAAAGCTGGACGCATTCTAAAATTCAATATGCCTATCGAGGGAGAATACAAGGTGGGCGAACACTGGGCTGAGACTCACTAAAAAACAAATGAGAGCATTAATCGACGCAGACATGATTCTATACCGTGCCGCATTTGCGGCTGAGACTGAAATTAGGTGGGAGGACGATATCTTTACATTGCACTCTACCTTTGCGGATCTCAAGGATGCCTTCTCTGACCTCGTTGAATCTATCGAAGATGAGATTAACCCAGATTCTGTAGAACTGTGTTTCAGTGCTAAGCGCACGTATCGCCACAACCTATATCCGCTCTACAAAGCGAATCGTTCAGATAAGAGATCTCCTTTGGGAATTGGAGATCTAAGAGAGTGGGCTTCTTCTGAGTGGCTTACGCATATGTGGCCTGATCTAGAAGCGGACGACATACTGGGGATTCTAGGGACTGAAGACCCTAACACCTGTATTGTGTCTGGGGACAAGGATATGGGGACACTCCCCGTTACTTGGTTTAACTTTCTGACTGGGGACACTCGCGCCACTACTGTTGAGCAGGCGCAATTTTTCCACGCTACTCAGATATTGAGCGGAGATTCGACTGACGGCTACCCAGGGCTAAAAGGGTATGGGCCTAAAACCTCTCAGAAGGCGCTGGCTAAGTATGGTGTGTCTTGGCCTGTGATTGTTGATCTGTATGAGGCGCAGGGGCTCACAGAGGAAGACGCGCTGATGACTGCGCGGCTGGCTTATATTCTACAGAATAAAGATTACAACCGAGATACAGGACGAGTCCGTCTATGGACTCCAGATCTCCTTATCCCGCAACCACCAGAAAAATGACCAAAGAGCAACTATTAAAGCTGCATGACGCAACGTGCGCCAAGGCACTGGAGATCATGCGACAAAAGAATTCCGACTACACCGGGGGATCTCAGGCCACCGATGGTCTAGCGAATTTTAAAGCATCCAGAATTCTAGGGCTACACCCTGTTCTTGGGCTCCTTCTGCGCATTCAGGACAAACTTATGAGAATACGCTCTTTTGTGGCGGATGGGGAGCTTCGGGTAACAGGGGAGTCTGTTGAGGATGCGTGCGATGATCTACTGAACTATGCGATACTGTGCAAAGCTCTACTCATAGAGGAGCAGAACGAACTAACTCAAACACAAAAACAGCCATGAGCGGATACGAAGGTCCGGGGAGCGATTTCCCCATGATACAGGAGCAATTGATTCAGGCTCTAGAGCGAGTAGCCCCTCCACGGGATTTTACTCCTTTGGATAGCCCGCGAGAAATTGATTTTTATAGCGGAAAACGAGCCTTGATTAACTTATTGAAAATAGTAAAACAAGAACAAGACGATAACCTACTCGCCTGATATGTGTATTCCCCGTGCTCCTAAGATGGTGCCCCCACCTCCACCAGCTCTTGCTCCTACTGCTTCCGCTGAGACAGCAGAAAGAGTAGCGCTGCCCACAGATGATGACCCAGCCAGGGAGCGCCGTAAGCGCGCCGGTTTGGGAGCCCTTAGACTTTCACGCCCCTCCACCGGAGTGAGGGCACAAGGCACAGGCACTAACATTCCTTATTAAGTAAGATGAGTTTTAACAATCAAACAGCCGTCACTCTCACAGCGGGCGGGACTTTCGACGTAAATACCACTCCACAGATTAAGCCTGGGTCAGGTCGCCCAATGGCTTTTTTCTGTGAGGGTACGTTTGACGGAGCCACCGTTAAGCTACAGCACAAGATAACGAATCTTGATGATTATTCTAGTTACGTAGATGTCGGGGAGCACACGACGCTGACGGCGAATGGGGGTGGTGTTTTTATCAGCCCTTTTTCAGCCCTAGCGGTTACTGTGCTGAACGCGGGAGCATCTACGAGTGTGCGGGTGGTTATCAAGCCGCTGGAAAGTTAAGGGCTTATGCGCCTTCCTTTCATTACTAAGTATCCGGCGTTCACTACGAGCGGAATGACTTTCCCTTTTGATAGGGGGTATTCGTATAAGTTTAGTGATTCAGATGGGCCTGCTGCAATCAGCAACAGCAAGTCGCTCGCGTTCGATGGCTCGGACCAGCACCTGATAACGACGGCGGATAGCACTCTAGCCACTAAGACTTATTCCTGGTGGTCCCAGAGTGCTGACACTAACCTGAATGTCGTCTTCGACCATGGGGCAGCGAACAAGGGCGGCTTTATGTTTAACGGCTCCAGCGGTCGCCCGCTGCTCTACCTTGCCGACAACTATTACCGTTATTTTGATGACACGGCAGCTCAAGCCGACGGGAGCTGGCACCATTGGCTGTTGCTACTGACAACGGATGTCAGCAACTCTCGCCTGTTCTGTGATGGAGTTGAGGTTTCTGCGGATTCTACTTCAACGTCAGACGGCGCGGGGCTTGCTTATTCTACTGGCATTAGATTGGGTGGGGGAGGGAGTTATTATTTCTCTGGACACCTCGATGAGTTCGCCATCTTTGACGGCGACAAGACCAGCATCGTTGCGGACCTCTACAATAACGGCGTTCCAACGAACCTTAGCGGGCACGCCAACCTCGACCACTGGTGGCGGATGGGTGACGCAACAGAGCCTGATGCTGATGGGACAAGTGATTTAATCTTTGACCAACAAGATAAGACGCTAGGGAGCGAGCTGGTCACTAATGGTGCCTTTTCTTCGGATGTTTCTGGGTGGACCAAGGACGGCGACGCATCCTCAACCATTGGCTACGATAGCGGACGGCTCAAGGTTACCGCTGCAACGAATTACGATGGAGCATCGCAGAGCGTTGGCGGACTCGTCGCGGGGCAGACATACGAATTTTCAGCGGACTACGAATTAGGGACAGCAACGCAACTTCAGATTCGCGCAGGAAGTGAGCCATCAACGGACATAAGCAGTCCATCGTCCGGCACCGCTGTGAACCACTTCACAGCGTCGGCGACATCGATGACCATCTATGTCCGCACAGGGGGCTCCACAGGCACAATATTTTTCGACAACGTCACCGTCAAGAAGGTCAACGGCGCTCCCGCCACGATGACGAACATGGCAACTTCCGATATCGTTCAATACACGCCAAACAGCTACATCCTTTCTGACCTTGGCATTACGCCTGACCTCGCCGTCTCCATGACCAGAAAGCTGGTGAGCGATTACAGCGGCAGCTTCTATGCCACATCCGGCTCGGATGTCACAACCATCTACGACCAGTCCGGTAACAGCCGGAACCTTACGAACTGGGATGATGAATTAGTTTTAGACGACACAGAGCTTTCTGGCTCAGGAAATTCTGCGCGAGCTGTATTTAACGATTCGGCAAGCACTGTTTTGACAACCAGCACAGCAGGAAGCGCGTTTGCTGCGGGGAATCACGATGTGTTTATTGTTTTTGACCCTGTTGGGTCGGACAAACAAATTATTTTGGGTCGAGGGTCTCACGGAGGCGATTTTCTCGCTATGGACAATGGTTCGAGTAGCAATTGCATTAGCGGAATTACAATAGGAGCAGTTCGTGTTAACGATACCGTGTTAACTGGAGCGTCTCATGTTAGTCGAGATACTCTCTGGGATGCGATGACTATTGCGGGCACTATGGGCGGGCTGAATGTTTTGAGTCTCGAAGATGTAGATTTGAGCAGTATTGGCGGAGACATCCGACTTGGCGTAAGCCATAATACTTGGAAGTTGGAAGGTTCCTTTGCGGAATTCATCATTACGCCCGCATTAACTGACGCAGAGCACTCTGCCATCGTTGAAAACATTAGAGCGCACTACGACGCGCCGTAATCATGGCTAGCAAGTATACAACTCGAACATGGGCCATCGTCCCGCTTGCAGACATCGATGCGGCGGATGTTATTGATGAGGAACTGGGAGCCTCCAATATCTACATCGACTCCTGCCTGCAAACTTCCAAAGACACCCTTCGCCTCTCTGTTGATGGCACACAGGCGCTGTTGAAGTGGGAGGGTGCAACCCCAGAAGTCTTGGCTTCTGCGAGCACCTACACCCACTCAGAGATTCTTGAAATCCTTTCTGGTCCTAGCTGGACTAGCGACTCTACCTCTTCTCCAGATCCTGAATAGGATACAGAATAATGACTACGGCTCAGCAGATTTACAGAACACTGGAGAGTAAAAGACATCCTTATTTAGATAGGGCGCGAACTTGCTCTCGTCTTTCTCTCCCCTATGTGATGCCGGAAGAAGGGTTTGGAGAGCACTCTCGCCTGGAAACGCCGTTCAGCGGAGTGGCTGCAAGGGGAGTAAATAACCTTTCCTCAAAACTCCTTCTCGCACTTTTTCCTCCTAACGCGCCGTTCTTCCGACTCCAAGCTGACCCTCAGAAGCTAGCTGAGCAAGGGGCTCCCCCTGAAATAGCTTCTGAGATTGAGCGTTCGCTGCAACGTCTTGAAGAAGTGGTAATGGATCAAGTGGCTCAAGAGACGTATCGGGTCACAATTCACGAAGCACTAAAGCATCTGATTATAACAGGAAACGCGCTTCTTTATATGCCGGACGAGGGCGGGATGCGCGTGTTTCACCTAGATCGTTTTGTTATTGAGCGCGACCCTATGGGGAGTGTTCTCAAGATAGCGACCAAAGAGAGCATAGCAAAGTCGGCGCTGGAGAAGGATCTTTTGGACGCTGTGGGGCAAACAGCGGAATACGACCAGCACTCAACAACGTGCGATCTTTACACAGCGGTGTGCCGTGAGGGAGATTATTGGGATATCCGGCAAGATATAAATGGTGTTGTTCTTCCTGACAGAGGCGGGAGGGTTCCTTTGGATAAGAACCCATATATTCCTCTTCGTTTTTCCCGTGTGGATGGGGAGAACTATGGTAGGGGGTATGTCGAAGAATACTTAGGAGACATCCAGTCTCTAGAATCTCTCACACGCGCCATTGTTGAAGGGTCAGCCGCGTCTGCCAAGGTGCTCTTCATGGTGAATCCTAACAGCACAACGCGCGCGAAGACTCTAGCGGAGTCTAAAAATGGGGCCATAGTGAGCGGGAACGCGGCTGATGTGTCCACATTGCAGGTGCAGAAGTTTAACGATTTTCGCGTGGCGCAGGTCACAATGGAGGCCATTAAGGACCGCCTCGGTGCTGCTTTCTTGCTTACTAGCGGCGTAGTCCGTCAAGCAGAGCGCGTTACTGCGGAAGAAATCAGGATGCTGTCTCAGGAGCTGGAGACTTCGCTGTCTGGAGCCTACTCGCTTCTTAGTAATGATCTTCAGCTCCCAATGGTTACCCGGCTGATGGAGGTGCTGAAGAAGCGCAAGAAACTTCCCCCGCTGCCTAAAGGGCTGGTAAAGCCTGTCATTATTGCAGGGGTAGAGGCTTTGGGGCGCGGGAATGACCTGTCTAAGTTGGATCTGTTTTTAGCGGGCGCTGCTCAGATTGTTGGTCCCCAGGCTATTTCTCAGTTTGTTAATATCGAGGATTACTTTAAGCGACGCGCTACTGCGCTGGGCATAAAGACAGAAGGTCTGATTAAGACTCAAGAGCAGCTTGCACAAGAGCAACAGCAGGCGCAGCTACAGCAGATGATGGAAAAGCTGGGACCACAGGGGGTCAAGATGCTGAACGATCAAATGTTGGCAGGTAATATGGACATGGAGGGTCTGAGTGAGGCTCAAGAAGTCCAAGAAGCTGCAACACCGGAATAAAACTAAAAACAAAGAAACTAATGACATCAGTCATCTTTATCGTTTCCTTGTCTATTGCGCTGCTCCTTGTTATGAGGCGCAACCGCGTAGACGTTTCTTAATAAAACACCTAGAACAAAATGGCAGAGCTACATCAAGTAACAATAAATGAGCCCACACAGAACGAGCAGATCACGCTGGAACAACAAGCGAAAATGCAGGAGGAGGCGCAGCAGGCGGATGGCGCTTATTCCGATAAAGATGTCCAGCACGAGCAGCCCGAACTAGAGAATACGGAGCAGGAGGAGGAGAGGCCTGGCTGGCTCCCTGAAAAGTTTGAGAGCGCTGAAGAACTTGCGAGTGCTTACGCGAACTTGGAAAAAGAGTATCACGCTAAAGAGCGCACGGAGGTCAAGGAGAAGGCTTCAGCGGAAAAAGAAGCTATTCAAACCTCCGTTAATAACGCTGTGACTAGCGCCACTGAGGAGTTTGCTGAAAAGGGGGAGCTTTCTGAAGTGAGTCTGAGTGCTCTGGAGTCTGCGGGCATCAGCCGGGAAGTGGTTGAAATGTATGTGCGGGGCTTCCAAAGCGTGCAGCAGGATGAGACTCAGCAGATAATGAGCGAGGTAGGAGGCAAAGAGAATTACGATGCTATGTCTACTTGGGCTGCTGAGAATCTGTCAGACGGAGAGCTGGACAGTTTTAACGCGGCGGTGGAGACTGGAGACATGAACACAGCGAAGCTGGCTATCAACGGCCTATATGCGCGGTTTACCCGAGATATCGGCGAGCCTGTTACGCTACAGAAAGGTCAAGTCAGCGGGTCTCCTGTAACTCCTTTTAATTCTAACGCGCAAGTCACTGAAGCCATGCAAGATCCTCGGTATCAGAAAGACCCTGCGTATCGGGAGCACGTCGCACAGCGTTTGGCAGTTTCTAAAATTTAGAAAGATATGAGTGAACTTTTAACTTGGCTTAGTGAAAACAAATCAGAAGTTATCGGGCTTCTAACTGGGGTTGTTACTGTGGCGAGTATTATTGCTACGTTGACTCCTAATGAGAGCGACAACAAGTGGGTAGCCCGCGCCAGTAAAGCGGTGAGCTGGCTCGCCTTGAACATTGGGCGCGCTAAAAGCGTTAAGTAATTTAAGCATGGGGTGGGTGTCTTTGCTGGTCAGGTTTTTGCTTGTTTTTCCGAAACTGGCAGAGATGCTCACCCTAGCTTTAGAGGAATATGACAAAGAATATCGCCGTCGTAAGCATATTGAGCTTGAGCGCGATATTGATGAGTGGGTGCATTCGGAAGACCCCTCCGAGTCGGATTCCTGAGTTCATAGAAGAACTTAAAACTCACTCGTTCTCTCCAGCTCAAAAGGCTACTATTGGAAAAATCCTGAGTCATGTTAATGACTTGGAGCACGGAGAGAGGCGATGAAGCGTAAAGGAGTTTCACTCAGGAAAGAGCACAAATCTGCTAAGGGCGGGTTGACGGAGAAAGGTCGTAAGTATTATAACCGCAAAACAGGGTCTAAACTAAAACGCCCGCAGCCTGGGGGAGGGCCAAGAAAGCGTTCTTTTTGCGCTCGTATGCAAGGGGTAAAAGGCCCGATGAAAGACTCTAAAGGAAGGCCGACGCGGAAAGCCTTAGCACTGCGGAGGTGGAAATGCTGAGATGTTGGAAGGACTCCCAGAGATGGTTATGTTTACCCTGCTTATGGGGTGCCTTCTCTTGATAGCAGCTAAACTGCTGGACAGTTAGGCTGTCAGTGTGTAAACGATCTAGTGTTATGACTAAGGTAGTTATGCTGAGTGCAGCGCTTTGTGCGTTGGTTGGATTCACGTCCTGTTCGTCTACGAAGCTGGAAGGGTCCATTCCTATCCCGTTCACAGATCCGGCGGTCAACGCCAGCTTGGATGTGGATGTTACCCCGCTGCCTCCAAAACTATGCGTGGGACTTGACATCACCCCGCGCTCCGAGGAAGACGACGCTGAGTAGGCGCGGCTTGGGGACATAAAAAAGAGCGCGAGGGGTATGCAGCCAGTTCCCCCTGCTACTTCGCGCTCTCTGTCTAGTATTAAGTCACACTTGTGGCTTTTTTCTTTTCGTGCTAATTGCTTTAAATCTCACAAGGAAAAAAAGAGACTTCCAGAAGAGAGGCACAACGCTGGGCCGCGCTACGGCGCGATAACCCAGAACAGCCCACCACTTTTGACGGAATGTTGAGAAACCTTGAGGATACTCCAAACTCAAACTTCAACATCTAAAATTACTTAAATTATGGCTAATGGTGATACTACTGCCTCACGTCTGGGGCAGGTCAACAAAGCTGGGGATACTGATGCGCTTTTCTTGAAAGTGTTCAGTTCCGAAATTCTGTCTACGTTCGAAGAATACAACGTGATGAAAGACCTTCACACGGTGAGGACTATTTCGAACGGAAAGTCAGCACAGTTTCCTGTGACTGGAATCGCAGACGCGAAATACCACACTCCAGGGCAGAACATTGCAGACGCAGGCAACTCTTATCTGAGTCAGATCAAGCACGCTGAGAAGGTAATCAACATCGACAAGATGCTTGTTTCTTCTTCGTTTATTGCAAACTGGGACGAGATGGTGAACCACTACGATGTGCGCTCCATCTACGCCAGTGAGCTTGGAAAGGCTCTTGCTAAGCGGTTCGATTTGGCGGCAATGAAGACCTTGGTTGCAGGCGCTCGCGCTGATTCTGCTCTTAAAACCGCAGGTAGTGACGGCTTTGACGGGCACGACGGTATCCAGATTACCGGCGCTCTCTCTGCTACTCCTACAGCGGATGAGATCGTGTCTGCGCTGTTTACCGCAGCTCAGCGGCTGGACGAAAACGACGTGCCAAACGACGGCTCTCGCTTCGCTATCCTCAAGCCTCGCGACTACTACACGCTTCTGAAGAGTAGCGACGAGATCATCAATCGCGACTTCGGTGGTGTGGGTAACGTAGCTACTGCTTCGCTCCCGATGGCTGCTGGATTCAAGATCTACAAGTCTCAGCACCTCACTGATGTGGGCGTTGCGGCGGGGTCTCAAGAGGCTGACGACGACAACGCTCTTAACGACGTGTTCGGAGGAAGCGGAACGGGATACAATGCTGATCTTTCTTCCACTGAGATCATCGGCGGGCACCCGTCTGCTATCGGAACTGTTAAGCTCCTTGATCTGGCTACTGAGTCGGAATACAAGATCGAGCTTCAGGGCACCCTGTTCGTAGCTAAGTATGCTATGGGACACGGCGTGCTGCGTCCCGAGTGCGCTTTTGAGATTCAGTAAAGAACTCTCGTAGCATCCAAGCCCTCGTCCACCGCTCTTTAATAAGGGTTGTTGGGCGGGGGCTTTTTGTTTACATTCTGCAAGCACTACTATGGCTACTCTGACGACACAATTAGAAGCGGTTAACTCGATGCTATCTTACATATCGGAGTCGCCTGTTAACGCGATTCCTGCGGATTTAACCACACTTCCTCCCAGCGCGGAGATTGCCGTTAACCTTCTTGCCGAGACTTCTCGCGAAGTCCAATCAGAGGGATGGCATTTCAACACAGAGAAGGAATACGAGCTGACGGCTGACGGAGACAACAAATTCCCGTTGCCGGTCAACACCATTGATATGGATGCCAGCGATGCTTCCCTGGATCTGGTTCAAAGAGGGCTGTTTGTTTATGACCGCGAGAACAGAACTGACGTGTTCACGACAAGCACCCTTAAAGTAGACGTTACGTTTCTTTTGGATTTCGATCAGCTCCCAGAGCAGGCTCGTCGTTATATTCTCCTCAGAGCGGCTAGAATGCTTCAAGTTCGTCTTGTTGGCTCTAGAGAGCTGGAGAATCTAATACTGCGCGACGAACTCCACGCTAAAGCGCGCTTGGAAGATACTGAGGGCAATGTTTCAGATCGTTCTATATTTGATCATTACGATGCTGCCAGTCGGCGGGGAATAAACAGAAACTACTCGTTGAGCTGATATGGCTAACGTATCTACTACCGTTCCTAACCTTATTCAGGGAGTCAGTCAGCAGTCTCCTTCTCTTCGTTTTAAAGGACAATGCGAAGAACAGACGAATGCTGTGGGCTCTGTGTTGAAAGGGTTAATTAAGCGGCCTTACGCGCGGTTAATTGATTCTGTTACCGGGGCTACGGTGCAGAATAAGGATTTTTTCTTTTTCATAAATCGCGGCGAATACATCAAGACAGCAGCGGGGGCTGGGCAGGGGGAGAAAACAACAGAGCGCTATGTAGGCGTTATCAACGGAACCCCCACGGACCCTAAACTCAAAATATACAACCTCGACACGGGAGCGCCCGCTGACATTACTTACGATGGGTCTACGTCCCAAGAAGTGGATCTTCCGAGTTACTTTAACTCTCCTGGGACCGCGCAAGACTACGTTAACTACATCAAGTCCGCTTCTTACGCAGATACTACATACCTGCTAAACACCACAGTAACAGCGGCTAAAAAGACATCTAGTAAAACGCGCGCCTACCGAAAGCAGGATGGACTAGCGTTTGTTAAGATAGGCGCACAGGGCGCGAATTACACGTTAAACATAACAGACGATGATACCAACGAGGTAACAACCAATGCGGTTATCAATCTGACTTGGAGGAACAACGGACACGCTCCCCGCGCTGGGCATCGCAATCAATTTTATGAGATTGATACGGTAACTATAGTGAACGGAGGAGCGGGATACACAGCAGAAGACCCGCCTACAGTGTTTTTCGCTAGCGACCCCGGCTGGAGGACGATTCCAGCTATTAAACTGGGGGTTTCAGCGGGCGGCGTTGTAGATAGCGCTGAGATACTTGAAAGGGGCTCTTTACTTCGCAGGGACGGCGTGGGTATTCCTTCAGGGACTGATTTGGTTTCAGTGTCTGGAGGACAGGGAGAACTTAAAATTACGGTAGATAACAATGCGAATAAGGATGAAATAGCAACAACTTACATTGCTAACGGGTTCAAACAAGCACTCTCAGACGCCGACCCAGGCAATCACCTGACCGATACCCCCGACCCTTTTGATGGTCACAACTCTTACACAGCTACATTAAGGGAAAGCACTATTTTGATTTCTCGTGATGATGGAAAAGACTTTACGCTCCAGGCTTCAGACTCTTTGGGGAACACAGCGTTCAGCGCTATTAAGGGATCTGTAAGATCGTTGTCGGATTTACCTGTTGTAGCTCCTATGGGGTTTCAGATAAAAGTAGAGGGCTCTAAGCATTTAGAAGAAGATGATTATTATCTAGAATTCAGGACAAACAACGGCGCTGATTTTGGGGCAGGGCAGTGGGTTGAGTCGGCTGCTTACAACATGGACGATAGGTTGGATGAGACTACGTTGCCTTACACTCTGGAGAACACCGGAAAGGATGCATTCACCCTGCGCCCCACAGATTGGGCACGAAGAACTGTAGGAGATGAATCTTCAAACCCATTTCCTTCCTTTGTGGGAAGTAAGATCAGCGACCTGTTTTTCTTCAAAAACCGTTTAGGATTTCTCAGCGAAGATAAAGTAGTTCTTTCCGAGCACAGCGTTCCTTCTAATTTGTTTCGCACGACGGTGAGGACGCTGTTGGACACTGCTCCTATTGATGTCACAGTGTCTACAGACCGAGTGGAAAACCTTCACTCTGCTGTTCCCTTTCAAGATAACATGATTCTGTTTTCTGAAAGGGGGCAGTTCATTATAGACGGAAGAGACTTAGTAACGCCTTCTACCATTGCTGTTAACTCAGTGACAAACTACAGCACTGACACTTCAGCTCGTCCTGAAGCTATCGGTCCATTTATTTATTTCCCTTCACAACGAGGAGGCTTCCACAGCATCAACGAGTTCGCTCTTCAGGACGCAGCGGACATTTACGAGTCTACGGACATCACTGCTCAAGTGCCCTCGTATATTCCTAGAAACAGTTACTTTAAGATGACTGGATCTACTACTGAGAATATACTGGCAGTGACCACAGGAAACTGTGCTGTGTCGCCCACTACCCAGAAGCACTTCCTCTACAAGTTTGTGTTTCAAGAAAGGCAGAAAGTTATATCTGCTTGGTCAGAGCTTACGTTTCCTTTCAATGTCTACGCGCTGGAGTTCATTAACTCCGAGTTGTTTGTTATCGGGATGGACCCAGGCAACTCAAACATGATTATATGTAAGATGGACATGAGGGAAGAGGTGGTGGATGACGACACTACGGGGGACGTTATACTTCATCTAGACTCTCGAAAAAACTACGGGTCTTTCGATGGATCTACGGATTCTTTTGATGCTTTAGTTCGTGAGGGGACGAGTCACCAAGGGACTGGGACTTCTACGTTGTCTTTCTATGACGCTTTAGGAAGAGCAGTATCAGTCCAAGCGCAAGCAGCAGGAACTACCCGGAGCTTTAACACAAACGGTGTTTACATTTCAGGTGATATTACACCGTTATTTGATGCGTTTATTCCGGCTATAGCAGACGACGACGCTGGGAACAAAAGATATGACACAGGCGTGGCTCTTACAGTAAGAGCGCACTTAAAGATCACCGCCGCTAACACAGCGACTTTAAGCTACATTACAAACACTAAAACTTACACTTGGACATCCACTACGCCTGGAGGGGACGCTACAGACCCTGCGACGTATACGAGCTGGAGTGCTACATCGAATTCGACCGGAACTCCTGAAGTAACAACACGCTTTAAAGGCACTTTGATTGGAGGGTTTCCCTACACGATGTCCTACAAGTTCTCTGAGCCTGTGTTCAAGCAAGGGTCTCCTCCTGTGCAGTTTGGATCTACGCGGTATATACTGAGGCACTTGACGCTCTTCTTTACTGATGCACACAACTTTAAGATAAAAGTTACGCCGTTTCGCAGGGACGTTAAGACTTTTACTTACGACGCTGACGACCAAGATACGACCAACTACGATTCAGGACGCTTTCGCGCTTCTGTTCTCACATCCGCTGATGACACGGTTATCGAGCTGGTCAACGACGGGCCGTTTAGCGCTAATTTTAATTCAGCGGAATTCGAAGCTAATGTCCATCAACGGCACACAAGAATATAAGAGTGTATACATACGCAAAGCGCACCCTGGGGACATAAAGCCTATAGCAGACAACATCAGGGATATAGACGCTTTTGAGTGTGAGCGCTGTGCTTCTGCCTCTCCCAGCGAGTGCATGGAGATGGGGATAAATAAAGACATCGAGACTTACTCTATTGTTGAAAGGGAGTCCGATATTCCTATTGCGATGTTTGGTGTGGGGACGTGCTCTCCCCATGAAGTGTGTTATCTGTGGATGCTCGCCGTGAAAAACTTTGTTAAGAAATGCGGGCGTGAGTTTATCAGGACAAGTCGCGATTACGTTAAGAGATTTGTAAACCACTACGGCCCGTGCATGAACTTGATTGCGCGCGCAAACACCGTCAGTAAGCGCTGGCTTAAATTCTGTGGCGCTGTTTTTATCCCGGTCAGCGACGACCTTGAACTATTTTTAATTACTTGAAGTTATGTGTAACCCACTCGCATTCGGATTAGGAGCTGCACAAGCAGTCTCTAGTTATGCAGGAGCCCAAGGAATAGCCCGCGCTCAGGAAGCGGCCCAGCGGAGAGCGAGCTTGGCAGAAAACGAACGTCTTAGATCTGCTCAAATTTCGCTGAGACAGCAGCAGGCGGAACAAGCCGAAGCGCGCAGCCAACGTATTCAAGAATCTGAAATAAGAGCAAGAAGGGCAAGAGCCCGCGCAATGGTGGCTGCTGGTAGCGCAGGCATTTCAGGGCAGAACTTGGATGCGGTGGTTAATGACCTGACAATGCAAGAGGGAAAATATCTCTCATCTGAGGAAAGGCGTGCTGAAATGCAAGACACAGGGATTGCGCTTCAGTTGGAGCAGGAGACTATAGCGAGCGGGATGAACCAGCTAAGAATCAACAGGCCAATTGAGCAGCCTAGTATTCTTAATTCAGCTATCTCTGGAGCTACTACAGGACTTAACTTTGCAAATGCTCTTGGTAACCTAACTCGCACAACATAACGATGAGCAAGGAACTTATTGACGCTCTTAAAGGCACACGCAGAGAACAGGTAGACTTGTCTCTAGGGCAGGTGCCCTTGGGGAATAGTATAGCGAAAGCAGGCAACTACAATGTAGTGGTGGCCCCTGTAGCTTCTTCTAACGAACTGACCCAGATAGCTTCCGCACTTTCTAGGGTTAGTCCGCTGCTGTCAGAGTTTGGTCGTTATCAGATGGCAGAAGGAAGACAAGAAGCAAGCCAGCTCACTCTGGAAGAGGTTATTAGACGTGTAGAGGCGGGCGATACAGAAGCAGAGGGTCTGCTAAAAGACTTAGGAAAACAAAAAGCGTTTAGTCAGAACGTCTACCGCAGATACAACACAGAGAAGATTCTTCCTGCATTCCAGGCGAAGCGAGATGAGTTAAAGAGTCTTACTCCTGAACAGCTACTCGAAAGAGGCATCACAACTCCCACCGCATTCAACAATTACGCAAGGTCTCAGTTTGCGGGCATTGCGGGACAATTTAAGGAGTTTGTAAGTAAAGATCGTTTCATGGCTCAGCTCCATAACGATTACTTGGAGCGGAGCATTCCGGCGGAAGCCTCTGCTTTAGCGGGCGCGTATACTAAGAACGTCAGGCAATACAACAAAGACCTGTTTGGGAACAAGCTGAAGGATTATTTCAACACTTATAGTGACGCAGGGACAAACGGGAAGTATAGCGAAGAGTTCGTGGATTTTATTAAGGAAAGGGAGGGGTTTACGCCTAAGTCAGAGTGGGACAATAAACAGTTTTCTGTTGGATATGGGACGCGAGCTACAAAAGCAGGCGTGAGCATTACAAGAGCTGAAGCAGATAAAGCGCTTCGGGAAGAGTTGGACACGCACTATGAAAAGGTAACCGAGATTATTGAAGAGTTTGATGGAGAGTTGGCTCTTAACAATAATCAGATAATGGCGTTAACTAGTCTTAGTTTTAATTCTGGTCCCGGCAACGTCAGGAAGCTTCTTACAGGGAGCAAGGACAAAGGAGCTGCGCCTTTACGCGACATTGAGACAATCAAAAAGAAGTGGCTTAAATATACTAAGAGCAACAGACCTGACGAGAGGACGGGGTTAAAAAACCGTAGAGTTAAAGAGCTGGCACTATTCAATACTCCTATACCCGAGGACAGAAAAGAGCAGGAAGGCGAGGGCGCGATTGTAGGTAAACAGCCTTTAGAGCAGCAAGCTCAAGATAAGATCCACAACATAACTAAGGAAGCCCTCGCTAATCCTGATGTTAGCAGGTTTGAGACTCGCGAACTCACTGAGAATTCATTCTTAGCCGGTCTGTTTCATTTAGCGAACGCAGAAGGAAAAGTAGACGAAGCCTACGAACTTCTAGAGGCAGCTAAACAAAAGAAATTCAAGTTCAGCTATGCCGAGGACTCCCCAAACTTGTTTACTGGAAGCGCTGGAGAAGCGAAGCTGCAAAACGCCGAATCTCGTTTAGATGCTATCAACGCAAGAAACGAGGAAGAGAACGAGGATAAAGCTAAGGAGAGGCGAGAACGAGCGGTTTTACTTATAGACGCTGAGATGCGGAGAAGAAAAAACGAAGGCGAGGACACAGAAGCTATTATAAAGGATCTTACAGACCGAGTTACTAATAAGTTCAACGAAGATAGCAAAATCCCAGGAAACAGTCGTAACGAAGCTGATCTTTTTACTAGCTCTATGAACGCTATTGATGAGTTCAGCACCAGAGTTAATCAGCAAAATACTGCGGCCTATACGTCAAGCGAAAGAACGAAGAAAAAAAACCTAGACACCTATGGAAGAATAAACGAAGCGCTGACCAAAGGAAACGAAGCGCTTGAGTGGCAGGGCGTAGTAGAGCGGGTGCGAGGACTCCCCGCAGAAGATCGCGACAATGTGTTCCAAGCTAAAGAAGTAGATCCTTTGGATATGAAGTCTTTTTTAGGGACGGAAGACCAAGATGTTCGCGCAAGAGCTGTTCAACTTTGGAGACAAGTTAGAGCGGGTAAACTAGCTGAACTTGAACGAGAGTTGCACAAAAAAGCTCCCTCTCTAGAAGGGGCTACGCAGGAGGAAAAAGATGAATGGGAGACCAATCTGGTAGAAACATACGATAGAGAGATTTTTGAAGATTTTATTGATAAAATCGCTGCTGATAGACTGATCCAAAGAAGCAAAGAGATTCAAGAAGAGATGCAGCGCGGGCGCGAAGCTATCGAAGCTCAGCAGAAAACAAACACTGCACCAGTCGATACAAACAACAATCTTAACTTACCTAAAGCAGACACTACCTGGGAAAACTCCTACCAGATAGTAGAGAACCTGCAATACTATGAAAAAGGTAAACCTCGTTTTTCGGAGGCATTTGGAGACAAAGATTCTACAGAAATTAAACAACTCTATCTATCACACCGAAAATTACAGGAGCGCTCTTTTGAGCAGAGCAAAATTCGTATAGCGCGCAGCGACTACCAGATAGAAGACTCCAAGACGGCTCAAACAAAAGCATGGAGAGGAAGAAAACTAAGGGGCGTTCTTGTAGAGGAATACTCCAAAGGGAAAACAACAGACACTAGAGCTGCTGAAGCTCACGCAGATTTTAGAACTGTGATACAAACCTTGGGAATGACTCCAACTCAGGCTAAAACTAAACTGTTTAAGCTAGAGGATGCTCACCCGTCAGGCCGGGGACTGAAAACAGAATACAGCGTAAATCTGGAAGAGATGTTTGACCTTGACGAGATCAACACCTCAAAGCGTTTTATCTATAACATTGAAGCTCTTTACGACGAAAAGCTCAGAAAAGAGATAGCGAGTGTTTACGGCTTAAATTACGCTGAGTTTACAAAAAACCAGCGAGAGATAGCTATTAGAAAAGGATTACTCGAATCTGAATAAAAATACTTTTTGTTATGTCATCTTATATTCAATCACTTCTTAAAGACCCCTCCGGCCTCGCCGGGTCTATCTCACCCGCAGGGCCCGTTGCCGCAGGTAAAGTTTCTATTCCAGAAGCGTTTCCTGATTCTCCACCATCAGAAGAAGACAACGTGGGAATCCTTGAAGGCGGTGGCGATGTCGTTATGGGGTTCGTGCGCGGCACCGAAGGCTTTATCAAGTCCACAGTAGGTGCCGTCGATATGCTTGTAGGAGGAGGGGACGGCGAGATGTTCGGGGTTGATTTGGAATCAAATTGGTCTGGCGATTCTCAAACAATGCCTGGGCAGTTTGTTCAAGGAGCTACTCAGTTTCTTCTGGGGTTTGTTCCTGTGTTAGGGTGGTTGGGCAAAGCTCAGAAGTTTTCCTCGTTAGGTAAATACGCGGGCATCGCGAGGACAACCACAGCGTCCACTGTGGCTGATGCTTTAGCGTTTGACGGCCAACAGCAAAGACTCAGTAACTTGCTGGTTCAATACCCAGCGCTTGAGAATCCTGTTACTGATTTTCTGGCTGCGGACGAGGATGACTCAGAGGCAGCCGGAAGGTTAAAAAATGTCATTGAAGGGATGGGCGTTGGATTAGCTGCGGGATCTGCCACTGCTATTGTTAAGGGTATCGCTCTTATGAAAAAAGCGCGCAAACTCGGCGCAGAGGGGCTAACACCAGAACAGATAAAAGACGAATTAAACGGAGGAAAAGAAGCAACAGAAGTAGAGAAGGGGCTTAAAGGTGTTGGAGTTCCTAAAACAGATCCCACCGACCCTCCTCGCCCAACGCCTGCTGCCCTTGATAACGCTGCGGCGAGCGTTACTGACGACAACTCAGCGAGCGCTGTATCGCCTGGGGTAGGCGTAAAGCCCAATGATACGTCTCTGCCCGGAGGAGCCGCCGCTCTCGATACTACTGCTAGTCAAATTAAAAGGCTGGAGACAGTGCATGGGCGCGCTGATGTAGCGGCTTGGGTGGACAAAGCAGCAGAAGAGCTAAAAGACAGCGAAAAATTTCTAGGAGGATTTAAAGAGTTCAGGGAATCGACGCTTGCTCGAGCAGAGGTTATTGGCGAAGAAGCTGGGCCGTTAGCTTCGATGAGTGAAGCGCAGCTAAAAAGCGCGTGGAGCGGGCAGGAAAGTTTGTTTCGTGCGCTCGCTGTCAGGCAGGACAGAGCGTGGCTGGGAGTCACTGCAAGCGCGGAGCAGCTAAGCAAAGCGTCTAATACTGTAATGTCCAATCCGTCTGCCCTCAACGAGCAGGCGTTTAAAGACGCTCTTGAGCGGCACCAGAACTTTATTGCTGAGTATACGTCGTATGGGCGAGGTGCTTCGTTTTTGTTGTTAGGGCGTAAAAGTGAGTTCAGAGGAAGCGCTTCTGATCTCATAGAAAAAATGCGGGGAGCGGAAGTTAACGACGCAATGCAAGAGGCTCCTGCGGCTAAGGGGTCTAGAACAGCGGAGGGGGCGGATCTTTCCAGAGACATCGACGAAGTAGGACAAGTCAGTGATCCTGAAGTATCAAAGAATCTTGAAACGAGAAAAGAAGAGCGCTTAGCGGAAATCGAAGAGCGCCTCAAAGAAGGCGTAGACAGTGAAACAGAAGAGGCGCTTAAACAGGAACAGAAGGCGAAGCAAAGCGCGCTGGAAGACCAGAAGAAACTAACCAGTGTATTGGAAGAGCTTGAAAAAGTAAAAGCCATGACTCCAGAAGAGCAGGCTGCTTACTTCAAACGTCGCCAGGCCAAAGCTAAAACAGCAGCAACTAAAGATCTTACAGCAGAGCAGAAAAGGACCAAACAGGTTCAAGCAGAACTTAAAGAGCTGCGCGCGCTTGCCCAGAAACCCGAGAAGGAGCTGAAGCAGGCCAAGGCAAAACTTGAGAAGAAGCGTAAAGAGCTTGAGAGTCTGCGCTCGCAGCTTTTTGTTACTAAAAGGCTGATAGAAAAAGAACCTCCTAAAGTTAAGGCAGAGAAACAGGGAGAGTTAAAGAGGCTGGAAGAAGAACTTAAAACCCTTGAAGACGCTGAGAAATTCTACGGTCGCATGATTACCGACGCGAAGCTGGAAGAAGAGGCGCTCAAGATTCTAGACGAGAACGCCACGCTATCCACAGCACGTCTCAAAGAGATACAAAAGGAGCTTAAACTCAAAAGAGATAAGTTTCCTAAAGAAACAAAAGGAAGCGGCGCGCAGCTAAAAGAAGAGGCATCAAAACTTCGCTCGTCTCTTATCCAGAAAGCTAAAAAGAGACTCCATGCTCTTAATCTGGAAACGGAGCAGGAATTCTCTAAGTATATTAACACTACGTTTGGCTCAGGAGACGTAAAGACACTTGCAAGGCGTTATTCTTTCTTGAGTCACATTGAAGACCCGGCTCAACGTGCGTTTGCCCTGCACAACTATTCTAAGGCGCACATCCCCGGCAAGCTGCTAGACGGAGGAATCCAAGCATTTATGGGGTCTATCTTGAGTGCTCCCGCAACTCTGCTTGTGAACGGCTTAGGCCCTGCTCTTGCACTGGGAATGAAAAGTGTCGAAGCAGTCGCAGGCTCCGTTATACCCGCCTTACGAGGCTCAGTGGAAGCACAATCAAGACTGCGCGCTATAGCGGATGTATCAGGATTCTTTGAAGATCTTACAACGTCTTGGAGAAACGCTATTGCATCCTTTAAGCAAGACGAAAGCGCTTTTTTAGGGTCGGCGCGGGCGTGGGATGAAAACCTTAAAGGTCGGGGAGCTTTTGCGCCTGAAGTGTGGGAAGCTCAAGGAACTTTTATGGAGCAGGGCCTCAACTGGCTTAACAACCTGAGTAGGCTCCCTATGCGATTTTTAGGAGCTACCGATGACTTCTATAAGACTTTAGCGGCTCACAGGCTGGTCAGGCAAGAAGCGATAGTAGAAGCGGTATCTAAGCACGGCATAACTGACGGCATGTTGATTGCTGACTATGTATCCAAAACTGTTGATGGTCATTTTCTTCAGAACACTATGGATAACACTACTTCTATTTATACAGAAAAAGGGTTGTTGATCCAGGGGATTAAAGAAATGAAAGCCAAGGGGATTGAACCCTCAGAAAGCGGCGAACAAACGCGGGCGCTGTTTAAATACATCGAAGACAACAGAAGGGGAGCGTCAGATTCTCGACTCGCTGAGAGAGCTATTGAGAGAGCTAAAGAGATTACCTTCACTAAAGAACTGGAAGGTCCAATCGGAAAAAGCGTCGAGACCGCTTTAAAAGAATACCCTGTTTTTAAGTTTATTCTTCCGTTCCTTCGCACTCCTTGGAACATCCTTGGATTTGCTCTTACAAGAACGCCCCTCGGCGCTGCTGGCGACCAGATCGTAAAGCACGCTAAAAATAGAGCGGACTCCTACAAAAACATACTGGAAAACGGAAGCGGACAAGAAATAGTAGAGCTTAGAGGAAGGCTCGCTGCTTCTACTGCTTATACAGCAGCCTTAGTTTGGTATGTTCAGGCAAACGGAGATAGGATTAGCGGGGCAGGTCCTCAAAACAAACAGGAGAGAGAAGCGTTGAGAGCTACAGGGTGGCAACCGTATTCATGGAAGGTGGGGGATACATGGATTAGCTATCAGCGAGTAGACCCTCTGACTACACTGATAGGTCTTGTTGCAGACATTAAAGATGGCCTATCTTACAGAGACGACGAAAAAAGCCAGGCCGCTGTCTTTAGTGCTCTTGCTCTTTCTGTGTCGTTAAACATCACAGACAGATCCTACCTGAGAGGGCTTAATAACGTGTTGAATATCGCCCGAGATCCAGAAACGTATGTTCCAAAAGTCGGAAAAGATATTATTGGAGGGTTTGTTCCTAACATCATCAACAAAACGCAGGACACGGCGTTCTTCAATAACCAAGACGAAAACAGAAGAATACTTAGAGAAGCCCGAGGGCTGATGGATAGCATAATCAGACGTGTTCCTGTAGCGGCTGAAAATCTTCCTCCTAAAAGGACAATTCTAGGAGATCCTGTCTATAAAGATAATCTCCCCGGACTATGGGAATCTGTTAACTTCGCCCAAATATCGAGGTCGTCCAAAAGTCTTGTGGACAATGAAATAGCGAATCTTTCGCACGGGTTCTCCAAGCCTAGCGTAAACTTCAGAGGCATCCCTGAACTCAACATGCAGGAGATCTACAATGAACAGGGAAGAGAGGCTTATGACAGGTGGCTTGAACTTTCTTCTGAGGTAAAGATCAACGGAAGAACGCTCAGGCAGTCGTTGAAAAAGCTCTACCAGAGTAGCGCCTACAAAAAACTTCCAGATAGAATCATGGAAGAACAGACAGGGCAGAAAAGCCCGCGAATAGCTCTGACTAACAGAATTATAAGGGCGTATAGACAGCGGGCGCAATTCCAGCTTATGGAAGAATTTCCTGAACTGGTGAGCGGATTCAAAAAAGCCAGGAAAGCCTATTACGAAGAAGTAACCGGCGGTAATCCTATCCCTGCACCTTAAATCCACAACAGGTAGACACAACAATGAATAGCACTGTTTCCCCTTCTGTTGTAGGTATTACAGGACTTGCTTTGAATATCAGCCTCGAACAGATCAACACATTGATTGCTATTGCAGTGGGATGTTCCACGCTTCTTTACATGATATTAAAGATCGCACAGACACTGAAAAAGAAGTAGCGTTAGTAGCATCGTTAATACTTTTTACTTATGGATGCCCCCAACCAAAACGAAGCAAAGCCCGCGTTAAAGCTGGAGGCACTACAAGACCTCCTTATCGACGAGTTTATTCAACGAATCAAAGAGGGGGATGCTGCTCCTTCTCTGCTCAACGCGGCTAGGCAGCTTCTCAAAGACAACAACATCCACTCCAGCGTGTCCGAAGGTTCACCCTTGGCTGAGCTGGTTAACGTGCTCCCCTTCCAAGATGACGTGGAAGACCGCGCTGTGGTAGCTAACGAATGAAAGTAGAGGAACAGCTAGCAGACTTCAGAAACTTTCTTTTTGTCTGTTGGAAACACCTCAAACTTCCTGACCCCACACCGATCCAGTATGAGATCGCGGAGTGGATGCAGAGTGGCCCAAAGCGCGGTGTTATCCAAGGATTTCGGGGAGTGGGCAAAAGCTGGATTTGTTCAGCGTATGTCGTGCATCAGCTCTACCTCGATCCACAGAAAAACATCCTTGTCGTTTCCGCTTCTAAAACAAGGGCCGATGATTTCAGCACGTTTACACTGCGACTGATTCACGAGATGCCTATACTGGAGCACCTGCGCCCTAAAGATAAACAGCGCTTCAGTAAGATCTCTTTTGATGTAGGCCCCGCTCAAGCCTCGCACGCTCCCTCAGTAAAGTCTCTTGGGATTACTTCACAGCTCACAGGATCGCGCGCAGACCTGATCGTCGCTGACGACGTGGAAGTTCCCAACAACAGCGCCACCCAGGGGATGCGCGACAAGCTCTCAGAACAGGTAAAGGAGTTTGAAGCTATTCTAAAGCCAGACGAAGATTGCAAGGTGTTGTTCCTTGGAACGCCTCAGTGCGAAGACAGCATCTACAACAAGCTCATAGACAGGGATTATGCCTGCAAGATATGGACCGCTAAAAAGATCACGCCGCAGAAAAACGAGAAGGTTTACAAATCCCAAGTAAGCTCCATATGCATTGCCGAGGACAAGAAAGACACAGGCAAAGCAACAGAACCAACGCGCTTCTCCGACATAGACCTGGCTGAGCGGGAGGTATCTTACGGTCGGTCCGGGTTCGCCATGCAATTCATGCTGGACCCCAAGTTGTCCGACATGGACAAGTTCCCCTTGAAGGTGAACGACTTGGTAGTCATGGACATAGACTCAGAGACTGCTCCCGAAAAACTTGTCTGGGCACAAGCTCCTGAGAACGCTTGGGACGATAGCGTGCCAAACGTAGGCTTTACGGGAGACAGGTTCTTTCGCCCTATGAAAATAGTAGGAGAATACATCCCGTTTACAGGGAGCGTAATGTCCATAGATCCTTCAGGACGCGGAAAAGACGAAACATCGTGGGCGGTGGTAAAGATGCTTAACGGGTATTTGTTTGTTGTTGATTGCGGGGGGACTCAAGGAGGCTACAACGAGCAAACCTTAAAGATGCTGGCGCTCAAAGCCCACGAACACAAAACAAACGCCATCATCATTGAAAGTAACTTCGGAGACGGGATGTTTTCCGAGATCTTTAAGCCCTATATCGAAAAGGTCCACCCGTGCTCTCTGGAAGAAGTCAGGCACAACATCCAAAAGGAACGGCGTATTATCGATGTGATGGAACCAGTGATGAACCAGCACAGGCTCGTTATTGACCCCAAGGTAATTAAACAGGATTACCAGTCCTGCCAGGACTACCCGTTAGAAGCCCAGCTACGTTATCAGCTCATTTACCAGCTCTCGCGCATAACAAGGCAAAAAGGCGCACTTACACACGATGACCGGCTGGATGCTCTGTCTATGGCCGTGCAATACTGGGTGGATCAGATGGCACAGGATGCCGACACAAAGCGCACAGAAAGAAAAGAGGATCTCTTAAACGAGGAGTTGCGTAAACTTGCAGACTCTTACTACAATCGCAAAGGAGGCTCTACTTCCCCTAACTGGATTAGCTAAGACGATGGCGATTTACCGCATTCTCTCTAAACAAATTGAGAAACTCTACGAAAACTACCCAGCGCTTCACACCCACAGAGATGTCACCTTGCATTTGCTGGAGAAAGCGCAAGAACAAGAGGGATCTACAAGCTCAGAGGGCCTCCCAACAGTCGTTATAGCTGTAGGACACAGCAGAAAACATGACGAGGGCGCTACAACTTGGGACGGAAGCACTTCTGAGCACGGCTTTAACCTTAAAATCGCTACTCAAGTCTGCGAGCTACTTGAGCAAAGCGGACTAGTTAAGCCTGTTTTACTAAGTAAATACGGCGGTAAGACCTACTCGCAGGCCATTAAGTGGCTCTCAGATAAGGTCAACTCCCTTTCAGATGTCGCTCTGGTGGCCGAGCTGCACTTTAATTCGTCCTCAAACAACAAAGCAACAGGACACGAGTTCCTTTACTGGCACTCTTCCTCAAAAGGAGCCGCCATCGCACAGACTTTTTCAGCGAAAATGTGCGAAACATTCCCAAAACTGCAAGACCGAGGAGCTAAACCCATCAAAAAAGGCGAAAGAGGCTCCCTGTTTTTACGCAAATTAGCCCCAGTGTGCCTCCTGTGTGAGCCCTTTTTCGGCTCAAACTTATCCGATTGGAACACATTCAAGGATCAAAAAGCCCAAAGAGAGCTGGCAACCTCCTATTTTGAAGCCATTATTGAGAGCGTTCTCTCCTAATTCTACAGGAAAAACAGCAAAAACTAAGATGAGCAGAGAGAAAAAATCAAAAAACAACATCATCGACGTAAGCCCCTGGATGACCGCAATCCAGCGAAGATCTAGAATCATGGTTATCGTCGAGCAGCTCCAGAGCCTAGAAAGAGACCTAAAGAGTCTGCAAGCGCCCGCCGAAGTAATAGAGCGTTTAAAGAGCACTCAAGAGTTCGTAAGAGGACTTTGACGTATTTGGCTCTAGAATCGATTCTGAGAGGCTTTAGGCGTTGTCGGGTGTGGTCACCCTAAAGACCCCGTTCAAGCCCCTTACGGGGCATCCTCGTGTCGATTACGGCGACATAACGGACACATGTGTCGATAACACCCTCAAGAATAGACACGATAACAAGAATTAAGGAGTCGTCATATAAGATGTACTAAGACTTAAAGAGATCTAGAGACAATAAGTGGTAATAAGAGATCAATGTAATTAGTTGTTATTGGTGGTTATTAGTGTCCTAGAGATCTTTAGAGGGAACATAGTCATGTTGAGAGTGACTTTAATTAACACTGACAACCAACAACAAAGACCTCCCATAGCCTGGTTGTTTAGGTGAAAAAATGTGAAGGGCTAACGTATAGGGACGCGGCGCGAAATCCCCCCGCATCCCCCCAAAAACATTATTTCCCGGGCGGGATTCTTTCGCGAGAGCACGGGTGCACCTTCACGCCCTAGAGCCACGCCAGATCAAAAACATTTCGAATGTATTTACCGGCGTTCCTCGCGCGCGCGTGTGTGTGTGCGTGTGCGCCTGGGTGCGCGTGTGTGCGCGTGTGTGCGCGTGTGTGCGTGTGTTGCCCTATTTTTGCGGCCTGAAAAAAAAAATCAGAAAAGGGCTTGCGCTTGGGAACGGTGTCAATTATTGCTTAGCACGCTATGAGACAGCCAAGCATCAACATTACCCTACGGCACGAGGCTAATGCCTCAACTGTTGCGGACCTCCAGCGCCGCATCGAGGCACTTGAAACCGCACTGGCAGCGGCCCGGTGTCTAAACGTGCCCGCTGGGATTCCGAACGGGGCGCGGCCCGTCCGCAATGCTATCGCGGACCTCCGGGCGCTGATCGCCGCCATAATACGTCATGACCTCATGACGGGTCACGAGTTCGTTGCCGCCACTCAATACGAACTCTAATCGCTACACACCCTAAAAACTAATCAGTAGAAACCAGACCAATGAATACATCCACCGAACTGAAAAGACTGCGCCTGCAGCGCACTCTCACGGAAATCAAAATCGAGGGAGTCCGCTCTGTGCTGCGCACGCTGGAAAGGGCCATTGCATACGCTGAGGCTGTCGGGGACCCCGGGGACTACATCTCCGAAATCACCGAAGAGAAAAGGCGCGCCAGCAAAGAGATTGAACACCTCGAAAGCTGCTTGGACAATGTGGAAGATCGCATTTTTGAGCAAGAGGGAGCGGTCAGCTAACACCAACACAGAAAGAACAATGCAACAATTCACGAGAAAAACGGGGGCCAACAAAGGTGCCCCTAGGACGTGGCTAGAGGGTCTCATTTTGGAGGATCACGGCTGGGTTACAGGCACGGAATTCGTGGCTTCAATTCATCGGGGGTTCGTAACGTATACGCGCAACGGCGCGAACGTCGCGGACCTTCCTTTTCCGCCGCCAATTCTCCAGAAAACCCGCCGCGTTGCCGGGAAGCCGGGGCGGCCTGTGATTGACACCAACGGCGAGCATTTGCGGAAAATCGCCGGTTTCACGCCGGGCAACCTGTTAACCGTGCTTATGCACGGCGACTATATCGCGGTGTTCGACCCTAAAGTTGTCGAGAGCCTTTACACGCTCTGGCCAAACCTCGCCGCAGACATCTGGGAAAGGGGGGCAGCATGAAAAGCGCCCAGAGACCTTTTCCCGCCCCGCAATGGCGGGACGCGAGTGGCACGGCGTGGCACGGCTTCCCGGAAAATGTCACCGTGTTACACTATGGCGCAAACTACAAGCCCGCCACCGGCGACGTGCTGCTTGTTTCGGGCAATGAACTGTGCGCGTGGGAAATCCTCCGGTTTGACCTCGGAGAGGTGCATCCCTCGCGCGCTGCTTTGACTCTTTTTCATAGGCAAGAGTTGGCCATGGAATACGCCCAGCGGGAATACTGGGGCAGAGTCTATGAAAACTATGTGGGCTACGATGCTCACGAGGACGCGCCAACCCGCACTTCTCTCGATATGATCCAGAGCCTCGCGGAGATGAGCGCGGTGGGATAACGTCGCGCCGCTAACTAGAATAATGGAAGAAAGAACAATGCAACCTCATCATCTCCTTTTGGAGAATTATTGCTCGTTACTTAACCAGCACTACCAACTCCTAAGCGAAGGGAGAACGGGTGCGGTAGGAGTGCTCTCCGCGGCGACGGTCTTGAGTCTTGAGCAGAAAATAAGAGAGCTGCGTGAGGAAAGCACGCGGCATTGCCTAGAGGGATAACGGCGCGCCGCTAGCACACTAAACAAGACAAGGGGGCCCACGCTAAACGGCGTGGGCTTCTTTTTTTAGAGGGAGAGAGAGACGGCGATCCGCCCGGGGAACACTTCCAGGCCAGGCGCGTGCCGCTTTAAAAATGCCCCGGCCAGCGGCAAAAACGAAAAGACAGCAAGAAAAAGATTGTGCCCCGCCCCGTGTTAGTTAATAATGATCACGCTATGAGTAAGCATCAGATTGATAGAGAGACGGTAATGCGCCTTGCGCAGGAGAGTATACTGGGAACTTCAAACGACGGCCTATGCACGTCATGCGGGCATATTCAATCCGGCGTGGAGCCGGACGCACGCGGGTACGAGTGCGAATGTTGCGGCGAGCGCGCCGTTTACGGGGCGGAATGGCTTCTTTTTACCCTCTAGAGTTATGCAATTTGATTCAATTTTTGGGTTTTTCAACCCGGCACGCCGCACGGCTTATTTTTACGATGGCACGGCCCGCAAAAACAACCCGGAAGCGGAGCCCGCGCTGCTTTTCGTTGCGGAAGGCGTTAACGACCGCGAGACTTTCGAATATCTACTTTCAGAGACTCAAAAAGCGCCGGAAGTTTTTCCGGTCAAAGCGGCGATGTGGCAAGCGTGGCGGCGCGCCTTTGTTGAGCGCTTAGAAAACGCCCCGGAGCGCCGGGGTGAGCTTGTTAATGCTGCGGTAGAGCTTTCGATTGAAAGGGGGGAGGCGTGAAAATCACCCGGCAAGTGGCCCTTCGTGCGGCGCGGGAATTAATTGAAGGAGAGACGGCGACGGCGCGCGCTATTGTTGCGGCTGGAAAGCCCGGCGACGGGCCCGCGACATGGGCGGGCGTGTTTTCTAAGATCCTAGAAATGAATCAGAGCCTCCAGGCCAGGACGCCGCTCACGCAAGCGGCCTTTCGTGTTTTTGCCCGCGGCAATTCTAAGTTGCCCTTTTGGTCGTTTTCTTCCATGGCCGTCCTAGACTGCCCGGGACGGGGGGAGTGTGAGGGGTGGTGCTATAGTCTCAAAAGCTGGCGGAACCCGAACGCATTAGGAAGGCAACTGTCAAATTCACTTCTAATGCGCCACGCTTCCGGGCGTGCCTTCATTGCGCGGGAGTTTTCCCGCCTTAAAACTGACACGGTTCGACTCTTTGTAGACGGTGACTTCCACTCAAAAGCCAACCTGCGCTGGTGGATGGAGTTGATACGCAAGCGCCCCTCCGTTTCCGTTTATGGATACTCCAAGAGTTGGGTGGAATTCATGGCTTTGCAGCTGGAAGGCTTCGCCTGGCCTGGCAACTACCTCTTGAATCTATCGGGTGGCTCGCGACATTCCGAAATGCTGCGCGAAGCAATGCAGGGGCTTCCTTGCGTTCGTGGCGAATTTATCGCCGTGCCGGTCCCGCGCCAGCATATGAAGAGCCACGCTTACCAATCGCGGCGCAACCCCGGATTCAAGGACTACGCGCGCGATGTCCGCGCCGCCTCCCCGGGGCGTGTGTTCGTGTGTTCGGGAACGTGCGGCGATTGTTTAACGGTCGCCGGGAAGAACAAGCACGCTTGCGGGCACGAAGGGATGCGCGGCGTCTCAATTGCAATCGGAGTGCACTAAAAATAAAAACAGAGAAAAAAACAATGATAAATAGAATTGAAACCTTGAATGATAATCCTTGCCTTGAGGAGGCCGCGACTGTCCTATGCTGTGGGACTTGGTGGACGGCGAGTGACGGTGGGTGCCCTTCTTTAGATGTGGGGCTAGGGCGTGTTTTTGATCCGGGGGACACGCTTTCGCGTGTGCGCTCTTACTTGGAAACGCTAGACCTGAGCGCGGAGACAAGGGCAGAGATATTGGAGGGACTTTTCAGCTAAAACCAAAAAGAAACAATGCGATTATTATCCATTATTCCTCTAGCGCTCTTCGCGCTTCTTATCATTAAGGCCACCCAGGCCGCGATGGAGTTCTACAGCGCGTTGCCATGAATCGCGTTTGGCTTGTGGAAAACGGCGACGTGTTCGGGGGCTACGGTCTCCGGGCCGTTGCCGGTTCGCGCTCGGAGGCCGTTGCCGCTTTTTGGCGCGGGTATGTGAGCGCCAGTGCGCGATGGAATAAGGGCGCGCAAGGGTGCGTTACTCTGGAAGAGTTTGCGCAGGTTTGGGGGCTCACCATCGCAGAGCTAGAAATGGGCCGCGCTTATTTAGGGGTGCCCGATAGCCCGGAGGAATTCGAGGCATGAGAGCGCGCCGCACACGAAGAGCACGCGCCGTCTCCCGCGCTATTTCTATTGTGTCGCCCTGGGTGATGGGGGCGGGTATTGTGGCGGCGCTAGTTTTGGCTTGTTTTGAACGATGAAAAAACCTCCCGAATTTGTGAACGTGGGCGGCAAGCGCATACCCGTGAACGTGTT
>VTLG01012652.1_pt1 | contig 38072 bp, 64 predicted proteins | sample 4694571 | NCBI WGS metagenome assembly VTLG01 (sample SAMN12604809, study PRJNA352737) | marine metagenome | biome: ENVO:00000447; feature: ENVO:00000209|ENVO:00000569|ENVO:01000036; material: ENVO:00002151; isolation source: viral sequences binned using virsorter ...
AGGTAGAGTTTCTCCTACTTTCTCACTCCATAATTGATACCAATCTCCTTCGTATAATCTAGTAGCATCACTACCACCTATACCTTTACTTCTATCAAATTTAACTTCTTGTTTAACTTCAGTCATATTGTTCCTCCTATTTTCCAAAAATGTTTGGGTTTAGTTTTTAATTTTCGTTTTATGAAATATTTTTCTAACTGACACACCAAGCTCAGTAGCTCTTTTCTGTCTAATTTTTTCCCATTTTTTCTTTTTATTTTCTTCATCGATCCTCATTAATTGATTAACTTGTTCTAATTGTTCTTTATCTAATTTATTAGACAATACCTTTGTGGCAAATTCGTGATAGATATCATCATCATATTCTATAGTTCTATAAAACTTTAACAATTTCATTTGCCAAACTTGTTTTCTTACGTGTGGTGCTGAAAAGTCAGGTCTTATCCTCTGTTTGATTTTCATCTGGTTTCCTTTCTTCAACAAAAGTATCTTTCTTGAATTGTTCTATCATTGTTTCTAATTGTTTCTCTTTTTGTTTAAACTTATCAACAATGCTTCTAGCCTTTGTTAGATAATGAATTGCATCTAACAGTTCTTCAACTGTATCATCAATCCATTGATCAAAAGGTTTTTCATTTTTATCCATTGTAATACCAAACTTCCCCATACCTTGCATATGTCGTTTGATAATAAGGTCAACAACCTTATTTACAATTGGATCATCGGTTACTCCTCCTTGAAAATCAGGATTTACTGCCATTTGTACTCCTTTTCGGTACTAGTTTTATTTCCATTTTAAGTGAATCTGCCCAACAACAGAACAGATATCCACTAGGTCTTCTTATACCAACTTCCCATTTTGATACAAGTCCTTTAGCTACGCCTAGGATTTCATCCATTTCTAACTGACTAATCCCTAATTTCTTACGTGCTGCTACAAATTGAGGGATTAAATGTTCGTGGAATATTCTTCCTAAAGCATACTGATTTGACATACTAGATCTTGTACATATTTTTAATAAAAATACAAGTTCTAGTTTATACGGGGCAACCCCTCTCGGTGTTACCCCTATCTATTAATCGAGTACCTTCGCTTTCGTGATTATAAGGTTAGTCTAGACCTAGCTTTCGATAATAGAATTTCTTTCTAGTTTATCTAATCGATTCCGAATAGATTCTAAAGCTTCGTTATTTGTTGCGAGATAAAGCTCCATATCTTTCTTATGTGCTGAATAAGAACCTGCAAATTGTTGCATTGATTCGGTAACTTTATTTAACAAGTCAACGCACGTTTTGATGTTGTTCCATATCAAATCTTCGTTTCCTTGTCTTTTCTTCATTCTTTCTTCTAACAATGTTTTCCAATTAAACATTTTATGTCCTTTCTATTGGTTCATTAACTTGAACTCTATGATCTTGCATAGGTTTACATTCTTCTATTTCATTATCTTTCGGTATGAAAAACATAAAATCTTTATTAGTAGCTTTTGCTATTCTTAAAAGATTATCAATAGGAACTTTGTTCATTCCTTTTTCATACTTTTGTATTTGCTGAAATGTAACATCGCAAACGTGTGCTAGTTGTGTTTGAGTCATAATCTTTTTAGGTTCACCAACAATTCTATTATCTATTCTAGCTTCTTTTATTTTAGAACCTATGTATTGATTAAGCTCATCTTTCGTACGTGGTCTTTTACTCATCATTAACTCCTTTCTTGTCTAAATAGTTTTTACTAACTATTTCTGTAATTTTTCGTATCTTCCATGCTAAATCACCTACGTCTTCAACATGTTTGTTAAGTATACGTATTATCTTTTTTATTTTTTCTTTATCACTCATATTAATTCCTATCTGTAAATGTTACTTCTATTTCACAATCTCTGCCTTCGTGATAATGCCAAGCATCATCTAAGTCAGATAATAATTGTAACAATTGTTTTCCTGAAATACATTCTTCTGATGTAAGCATTTGTTGAATGGTAGATTCTTTAGCTTTCTTACCATTCTTCCACGTTTTACCATAAGAATATATTTTATATTTATCTACATGTATCATTGTATGTTTCCTTTCCTTCTAGTTGCTTCTAATGTTCTCCAAACATCTATTCTTAACATAGCTGTTTGTCTTTGAGTTTCTAATTCAAAATATTCTTTATGTACATTATGCATACGATCTCTTACATCTGTATAACCTGAGCTTCCATAAAATGCTTCGGATGCTTTAGATACAGATTCATTTGAATTAGTTACGTAAGAACCTTTTACGGATTTTAACATATTTTTCATATGTTCAACTCCAGCTTTCAGTTCAGCGTATCTTTCATCAGTCTTCGCTAGGAACTGAAGATCTTGTTCTACTCTTTTGTAATCCATTCTCTTTCTCCTTTAGATATTTTTCATATCTTTTTTTTATTTCTTCATCCTTCTCAAAGGTGTCAACATATGACATTTCAAGAAGTAGCTTAAATAATTTATATTCCATTTCATTTTAATGAGTTTCCTTTCATCATCCATTCTGTAGGTCTAATATACTTTATCCAATCAGAAAAACTAGGTATAAAACCTAGATCTTCTACAATATGCTTTTCAGCTATTAATCTTACAGGGATCTTTTTACCATCACTATTCGTTATAGTTACACCAAATTCTTTTTCGGCTGCAAAGCATCCTTCAGCGTGATGTCTTAAAGCTCTATGTCTGAAGTCAGCTGATATTTTTTTTGATTCATCAAACCAATCGTGAATAGGTTGGTAGTCTTCGGTCTTACCACCCCATTTTTTAACTGATGATAGTGCGTGATAATAACAATTAGCCATTTAATTCCTTTTCGGTAATTTCATCTAACATTTTAGTTAATACTCTCGTATATTGATCTTTAACAATTCGTTCTCTCTTATTAAAAGCTCTAATAAAATGTATAATATCCATTTCACCTATAGAAATATATTCTCCTTTAGATTCTGATAAATATTTATGAGATAATTGTTCTGTCATATCAGAAGGAATTGTTCTACCTAATATTCCTTCTATCATTATAGCTTGTTTTACTTTCATTGAACTTTCCTTTTAGTATTACTTTGAACATCATACTTTCCTAGATTATTTAACCATACATCTAATATACATTTCTCTAATTGTAATATTTCATCATTATCCATAGTCTTTACTATTTCTAATATACTATTCATTTTATCATTTAGATTCATCTTTCCATCCATGGTTTAATTGCAAACATTATTTCTTTCCATATGTATGATTATAAGTATTAGTATCTGTGTAATGAGCATTATGTTCGTGAGTTATTTCTTTTCCATCGAAAATAAATTGACCATTTGAACCATCATTAATTTCCCATCCACCATATTCTAAAGATAATAAATGGTAACATAATTCTTCAATAGCATTTGCAATTGGTATTTCTCTTATATGATCACATCCATCACAAAAATGCATATTCATTTTTAATTCTTTATGTTTCTCAGCTATATCTAAAGTATCAATACCACCAGAATCACCAGATCCTGAATAATGTACTTCCCACTTCTTAATTTTATTTGCTGTACAAAAATCAATTACAGCAGTGGTCATTTCTATATCTTTAGGTGTAGGACAAATTAGTTTAGAAAATTCTTGTCTAACTTGTTTATCAGTCATATCTTCTACATAAACATCTTTACCTGCTAATATATATTTAGGTGTAGTTGGTTTTATTTTTCTTTGTTCTTTTCCAAATAAGAGATGTTCTTTATGTTTCCAAAACCAATCATTATCATCTCTTATATTTTTTAAATTTAATCTATTTATTTTTGTCATTCGGTATCATTTCCTTTATGATGTTAATTCCACTACCAGTTAAGTGTAATATCCACACTAATAGTGATAAAAAGCCTATAAAACCTAGCTTTATTAATCTAAACATATTTGTGCGTAGTTTTTTATTATCTTTTATGTTAGCGGAATTAGAAACATCTTTCATTTTAACTTTCTTATTGTTTTACTGGTGCTGCTTTCCTTTCGGCAGCATCAGTTTTTTGTATAATGGCTACTTTACCACGAATTTGATCTCCTGGAATACACATATGGCCAGTCTTTTCTTGCCATTTGTACCAGGCAGAAGTAATTCTTCTATTAACTTGAGGTACAGGATCTTTAAAAAGACCTTCTTCATCTATATGAATTTGTACATAACCATCTTTTCTATTAGAAAATTCTGGTAAATATACTGTTGATATTTGAATTGTATCACATCCTATTAATGGGTACATGTCTTCAAATGTCGGTTTATCTTTTTTTGTCCATTGTATTGTATTAATAGAGCCATCAGGATCTATAATATATAGATTATATCCCATATTATTTCTCCGATAACATTAATAAGTTTTTAGCAACACTATCTTGAATACCTGCTCTTTGAAATATACCAGATATATATTGTCTTACTGCTTGAATTGATCCACCAGAATATAAAGCATTTTCTGATTCTTCTCTTTGAGCATCTAGCAATCTTATTGCAGCTCCTTTTTTAGAAGCATCATATGCTTTTCTCGTTTCATCTTTACATCTTTCTTCAATGTAACAATTAATATCAACTAATTTAACAGGTGAAACTTTGTTATCAAATTTATCATTAACAATGTCAGCTTGTTCTTTCCAATTACGTATTGACTTCCAATTGTTAAGTTTCTTTTCTAGTTTTTCAGCAGCTACAAGAGCTTTATTTCTGATTTCAGTTAACTTTCTATCGTAGTTATCTCTGTAATCAGTGTACTCTTTTTCTAATTGAACAACATTTTTAAGTAATTTTTCTACATTTAATTTAGATTTAAATGCAGGTAAATTTTTTTCTGTTGTTCTATCAACTTCAAATTCTCTTTCAGATTCTAAAGCTGATCTTCGTGATTTGAATTTCTTATCAATATAATTAGATAAGTATTCAATCTCGTCTTTTCTTATTGGTTTCATTGTCTTTCCTTTCTTTTCATTGTGTTTAGCTTATCTTCAAGTCTTAATTCAGCAGCAGTATCATAATATCTATTGATATCTTCTACTGTTTTAATACCTAATTTATATAATGATTCAGTAAATTCTTTAGTTGTTAATTTACCTTCACCATATTCTACTTGAAGTCTTTCTATTTGTTCTTTCATATATAGTTCTTTATATTCTTTTTTGTTTTTAGCTTTACTATTTTTGACTCGCCAATCTTCATCAATGTATCTCTCATACAAATGTCTTCCTTTTCTTTGTATGATTCTATTCATTGCATAGATTCTTTTGTCTTGCCAATTAGTCATTATCTTTTACTTTCTCTTTTACTTTCTCTTTTATCATTTGATTTACTATAGTAGTTGTTGGATCTACCTGCTTATTACAAGCTGATAGATAAACTAATATAATAATAATCAATACCGAATAAAATATTCTTTCATTATTCCATATTAACATATGAAATTTATTCGGTATCAACTTTAATAGATTTATAATTTTATGCATATGTTTATACAAAGTGATGCCAAACCATAGCCATAAATAGTAATGTATATACTACTATGATTGCTTTAAATATCATCTTTATCTCCTTCTTCTAGTTTAATTATTGATAATGTTTTTCCTTCCATAAATTTATCTATTCTATAGATTATATATCCTGCTATTATGCAGAACATTATTAGCCACATCATTTTTTATTCCTTTAATTGATCTATTATTACTATATACAATAATGCTACCCCTAAAAGTGATAGCACCATTTTAATATCAAACCACCAAATCCAATTAATTTTTGGAATTAGATTTAGAATTTGTATTTGTGTCATTAGATTTTATTTCTGTATCTTCAGGTGTATATTCGTAAACTATATCTGTTATTTTCTTTGTTAAGAAAACTAATCCAATCCATATTGGTGCTCCAATGATAGATAAAATCAGTGTTGGATTTATATTCAAGAATAAACAACTTGTTATAAAACCACCACCTAGACCTAGATATATATATACAAATATTCCCATCCATAAAGCTCTACCTTTAAGAGCTTTAACTGGTAACATATCTAATGTATTCTTTTGGAAACTTTTCCAATTGATTACAGGTTCAGCTTTTACTTTAGCTTTAGCTTCTGTCATATTTACTCCTTTCTTCTCTTATTTGTTCATTCATATGATCAATAAATTCTTCTGTACTTCTCATTAACCATAGACCTATTGCAACAATCATACATACCGATGCATAAAACATCGTAACTATATGTGTTTCATCTACTATTGCTATATATATAAATAATATTAATATCAGTAATAGTAAAGTTATTTGTATTATTCTTCCGATTCTCATTTTAACTCCTTTATTATTCATTCGGTATCAACTTACATCTTACGGGGAGAGAGTGTGAGAGAACTCTCGTTCTTTCACGTTTTTTTTCTACCACGATAAAAAAAGCCCCATACTTCCGAAGAAGTACAGGGCTTAATTTTGATATATTATATATCTAATGTTAATTGTTTACTTATTTCTTGTTTCATCCATTTTTGAGCTTTAGGATCTTTCTTAACATCAGATTTAACTTTGCCTTTTGGTGTTATTGAATACTCTTTACCAAAGACTTTTGGATAATGTTCCATTAATGTATCTAAAGCAAATTTTGCTCTTTCTACATTTAATACTTGTGCATTTTTGGCAAATATAATCTTTTCCATTTGCACAAGAACTATTTCTGTTCCATTATCTTCTCTAGATAAATCTTTCATTTTATCTAGTGTTTTGTCTAGAGTTTGTTGACATCTATCTAAATGATATCTCCAAGTTTGGATTAATGTACTTGCATTAGCTGACGCAATCCAAGACCAATTTTTGTCTTCAGCATCAGGTGCAATTACTTGATTAAAATAATCAACTAATCCTTTCTTGATTTCTTCTTTTCTAGACTCAAAGAAACTTCTCATTTCTTCAATTCTATCATTAGAGAAATCAAACTCTTTTACTTCACTAATTGTTGTCATATACAACTCCTTTCATATTAGCTTTATTATATATTATAAATAACTCACTATCTATAATATCCTTATTATCTTCATTTCTTACACTATGAAGTTCTTTAACTCTGCCTTTATCAGAGTCACTTAACATAGTATTAATGAAGTTATTTAACTCATCAAACATCATAATATATCCTTTCTGTTAATGTTTAATTGATGTGCTTAACGCACGATTTCCGTGCAATTAACGAGGGGATCATCGCTGAAAATGCGACAGAGTGTTAGCGTGGTTGCTGACACTATGTTGCATTTAGCTCATAGCCAATTTAATGTTAGCGACAGCGAGAGGGGAGTCCTTGTTATGCTAGGAAATCCGTGTGTAGCTATTTCCGAATAGAAATTATTCGTTGTTCTTTATTTAGAGTATAATTTGTAGAGGAAATTCCTTATCTAAGGAGAGTGCGAGAACCATTGGGGGTTCTCGTAGATGCTTTAGCATCTAGCGGGAAAGTTCGAAAACCGATGGGGTTTTCGACTAGATGTAGTATTGTGCATAGTATTTTACACTAAAGTGTAATAATAATGCTTGACAAGGAGATTTTAATATTCCACTTACGTAAAGAAGCAGAATAGAATTAAAATGAACGAGTTAACAGATAAACAGAAGTCATTAGTTGATACTATCGTAGCAACAGGATGTAGTATTAAAGAAGCTTCAATTAAAGCAGGATATTCAGCTAAAGGAAGCGAAGAAGCAGGTAGAGTAAGTGCTTCTCGCACACTACGTTTACCAAAGGTACAGAAGTATATGTCTATGAGGATAGCAGATACTCTAGGACTTGGTGCAGTAAGTGCGAGTAAACGACTTATCGAACTGTCTTCTGGAGCTAGAAGTGAGTATGTCCAGCTTGAAGCTAGTAGAGATATACTCGATAGAGTAGGGTTAAGGGTGCCCGATAAGGTAAGACATTCTTTCGAAGGTGATATCAAGATTAATATAGACTTAACTTAATCGTGCGATTAGGAGAGAGAGTGAGAGAACACTAGTTCTTTCACAAGAGAGAGTCGCATCGGTACGATGCGTCTTTTGCCGACCCCGACTTTCGGGAGGGGGAGGCGAAAATCTCAACGAAGTTGAGAACGATACCAGTTGAACACACATTAGAACCTTTCTAAAGTACACTGTGCGTTGTGAATATTTTTTGCTAATAGATGTATCTATGCAATGGCAAAAAAGAAAAACAAGTTCGGTATAAATACTTTTGTTAAGAAGACCAAACCTAAAATTGGTCGGCATAAAAAAAGACTCAATAAATCAGAAAAAAGAAGTTATAAGAAATACAAGCGTCAGGGGAGATAAGGCTTGTGCGTTTAAAATTATTTTTAATTAGATAAGTTCATCCTTTCCAATTCAATAAGGAGATTATGATGTATTTAGTTAAAATATGGGAATGTCACAATTCTAACTTCAAGAAAGAAATATTGTTTGAAGCGGCAAATGATGTTATAGCTATGCAGAAGGCATCTGCTGCAACACCTGATGGATGCCGATCAACGTATGAACTAACTAACAAGGAGGAATATGAAAAAGAAAAAGCCAAAGAAAAGCAAGAAGAACAAGAAGAACAACTATGGCAAACCCAGCAAAACGAAAAGGTACTAGGGTAGAGAATAAAATCAAAAAGCTTTTTCTAGATTTAGGTATTAAAACTAGAAGGCAGCCAGGTTCTGGAGCCATCCTTGATTTTCCACACGATGTCTATGCAGATATTATGGGTGGATTATCAATAGAATGTAAAGCTAGAAAGGGATCTAAAGGATTTGTCACTATGGAAAAATGGCAAGGAGGTGCAGATCTTTTAGTTCTTGTGTCAGACTATCAAGAACCTCGTGTTCAAATGAGGTGGAGAAAATTTAAGGAATTAATAGGTTATGTCATTTCTCAAGAGCTTAAGTCTTAAAGATCGAAGACGATTAAGAACTATTGTGAAAAGAGTTCATCTTAAAAATTATCCCACACATATGATTACGGATTATGAAGCAGACAAATTAGTTGAAGCATTTGGCGAAGAAACCATCTATAATATGTTAAAAGCCAATGTAGGAACTAATGTCGATTAATTTTAATTACAAACCAGAAGGACAAACATTAAAAACCTTTATGAAGTCTAATGACTTCTTTAGAGGATTAAGAGGCCCAGTAGGTTCTGGTAAATCTGTGAGTTGCTGCATAGAGATTTTTAGAAGATCCCTGTTGCAAGAAAAAAATAAAGAGGGAATTAGGAAGACTCGATGGGCAGTAATAAGAAATACAAATCCCCAACTTAGAACCACAACAATCAAAACTTGGTTGGATTGGTTTCCTGAAGATCAATGGGGAGATTTTGCCTGGTCAGTTCCTTACACCCACTACATTAGAAAAGGAGAAATTGAAATTGAAATTATATTTCTTGCTCTTGACAGGCCTGAAGATGTTAAAAAACTTCTATCACTTGAACTCACAGGTGTTTGGATTAATGAAGCCAGGGAAATCCCAAAGAGTATTATTGATGCTTGTACTATGCGGGTTGGTCGTTATCCATCAATGCGTGATGGGGGAGCAACTTGGTATGGAGTTATCGCAGACACAAATGCTCCTGAAGAAGATCATTGGTGGCCCATAATGGCAGGAGATGTTCCTGTACCAGATCACTTAAGTAGAGATGAAGTATTGATGTTAGTAAAACCTGATAATTGGAGTTTCTATTCTCAACCAGGTGCAATGAAAGTTATTACTGATGAAAAGGGTGAACTTCAAAGTTATGAACCTAATACCCTTGCTGAGAATCAAAAAAATTTAACACCAAAATATTATTCAAATATTATACGAGGTAAAACAAAAGGATGGATTGATGTTTATGTTTTAAATAAACTTGGATCCATTGAAGAAGGTAAAGTTGTTTATCCTAACTATAAAGATGATTTACATGTAGCTAAAGAAAACCTCCCTCTGTTTACAAAACAACCAATCTATGTTGGATTGGACTTTGGCTTAACACCTGCGGCAGTCTTTGCTCAAAGGCTGCCTACAGGTCGTTGGCATATTCTTTCAGAATTAGTTTGTTTTGATATGGGAGTTGTTAGATTTTCAGAATTATTAAAAAATGAATTAGCTAGAAAATTTAGAGGATATGAAATATTAATCTTTGGAGATCCTGCTGGTGATTTTAGATCTCAAACTGATGAGAGAACTCCATTTCAAATTTTAAGGAAATCTGGATTAAAAGCAATCCCAGCTCCCTCTAATGATGTTGCATTAAGAATAGAAGCTGTAGATGGAGCTTTAAGAAGATTATTAGATGGTAAACCAGGATTCCTTTTAAATATTAATTGTGTAACTTTAAGAAAAGGATTTAATGGTGGATATCATTATCGAAGATTACAAACTGCTGGAGATCGTTATGATGAAAAACCATTTAAAAATAAATACTCTCACGTTCACGATGCATTACAATATTTAATGTTAGGAGCTGGAGAAGGAGCTTCTCTTATTGCTAGTAAGAAAACAACTAAACCTATTATAGCTGAAAGACATTGGGATGTATTTGCTAAACATAAACAAAGGAAAAAATCAAGATGGGATATATTCAGAAGGAATGGTTAATCTATTTTTATGAAGCCCCTTATCATCATAAGTATGATTGGTTATACTTCTTAAAAAAAGGTTTTAAACATTGTGGAGCTTTAGGTTATGATCCCCACAGTAAAGTCTGGACTCATTTAGAATATACCCACGAAGGTGTTGTAGTAGAACATTTAACTCAAAAGGAAGTTGATTTTATTTTTAATTATATGTATGACTTTAAAATGCTTAGATGTCCAGTTCATAAAGATTGGCAGCTCTTAAGAATTAAAGATATGCATTGTGTTAGCTGGATTATGAGATTAATAGGATATTATCGATGGTGGATCTTTACACCTTATCAATTATATTGTGCGTTGATAAAAGATGGATATTCGTCATTTTACAAGAACTATGGCCAAAAAGAAGAAAAAAAACAGAACACACGCAGAAATAATCGATGAAATCAGAGAGCTTCACGATCAAGAAGATGAGCTTCTTGATGAGCTGGAAGATACCTGTTGTAGTATTGAAGACAAAGCTTTTAGAAAAAGATTGGAGGATGAATAATGAGTGATAAACTTAAAAATACTTGGACTACAATTAAGACTGTTATTAATAAAGCATCTGAAAATGTTGGTGAAGGTATGAACAAATCAGCAAAAACAGGTTTCGGAGTTTATCTTGATGTCAATAAAAAAGGTATCAAAATAAAAAAACAAGAAAACCCTAAAAATTTTAAAGGAATATAATAATGACTGACATTACAAAAAAACTTAAAAATGTTTGGACAGAGTATAAAAATACTCAAAAAGAAAATAAAGAACTTGCTTTAGAATATTATAAAGAAAATATAGAAGGCAAATCATTCAAACAAAGATTGAAAAATTCTTTTAAAATATATAAGAAAAAATAATATGGGCGGAGCAGTAAAAAAAATATTTAGTAAACCTAAACTTCCTCCAAGAGATACTAGACTTGATGCAGAATTAGCTGCTGCAAGAAAAAGAGAAGAAGATAGAAAAAAACAAGCAGAAGCAGCTCAAGCTGAAAAATCTTTTGCATTAGGAATGGGATGGGTAGGATCAAGATCTTTATTTGGTAGAGCTGGTGGTAGAGGTTATTTTGATCAAACATAGTTATGGCATATATAAATATAGCTGATCAACCCGATGTTAATTCAGATGAAAAGGTTGTTCACTTAATAAAAAAATATAAAGAAGCTCGTGATCTTAAAGATCATTGGAAAGCTAAATTCGAAGAAGCATATGAATATTGCCTTCCAAATAGAGAATCATTTTATGATGAATCTCCTGGAGATAAAAGAACAGATAAAATTTTTGATGAAACAGCAGTAGTTGGAGTACAGGAATTTGCATCTAGACTACAAGCTGGTATTACACCAACCTTTGCTCGATGGGCAGATTTTCAAGCTGGATCAGAAATACCTGAAGAAGCTAAACCACAAATTAATTTAGAACTTGATCAAATAACAAATTATGTATTTGAAGTAATTCAAAACTCTAACTTCAATCAAGAAGTACACGAAGCTTTTATGGATCTTGCAGTAGGTACTGGAGTAATGCTTGTTGAAGAAGGAGATTCTGTTCAACCTGTAAAATTTACAGCAGTACCATTACCTAGAGTTTATTTAAGTTCAGGGCCTGATGGAAGAATAGATACCATTTACAGAGTTAGACAATGCAAACCTAGTGAAATCACTTTACTATATCCTAAAGCTAAAGTTCCTCAAGACCTACTTAAAAAAGAAAAAAAATTAAATATTATAGAAGCTGTTTATAAATCATATGATGAGTCTAATGTTGAGAAACATAAACTATGTGTCTTTATAGAAAATCCTAAAGCAATTTTATTAGAAGAAGTTTATACAGGAATTGGATCTAATCCATATTTAGTATTTAGATGGAATAAAGCATCTGGAGAAGTTTATGGTAGAGGGCCTATCTTTAATGCGATGGCAGCAATCAAAACCTGCAATCTTACCATAGAACTTATTTTAGAAAATGCACAAATGTCAGTTAGTGGTGTATATACTTTTGAAGATGATGGAGTTATTAATCCAGAAAATATTTCATTAGTACCAGGTAGTTTAATACCTATTGCTCCAGGATCAAGAGGACTTGTTCCAATACAAGGAGCTGGTAATTTTGATGTAGCTCAATTAGTTTTATCTGAGATGCGTCAAAATATTAAGAAAGCATTATATATGGAAACTTTAGGAAAACCTGAAGGAACTCCAATGACAGCAACAGAAGTTTCAGAAAGAATGGCAGATCTATCTAGACAAATAGGATCTTCATTTGGAAGACTTCAATCAGAATTTATTCAACCTTTGTTAAGAAGAATTGTAAAAATTTTAGCCAAACAAGGTAGAATAACTTTACCACAAGTAAATGGTAAAGAAGTAAAAGTAGTAGCACGATCACCATTAAGTCAAGCTCAACATTTACAAGATGTTGCAGATGTAAATAGATTTAATGAAATCATTGCAGCTACTTTTGGGCCACAGATGATTAATCTGATCGTAGATCAAAATGCTACAGCTAAGTATTTAGCTGAGAAAATGAATCTACCTGAGAAGTTGATTAGAGATCCAAGTGAACAACAACAAATTGTTCAGCAAATGTCACAACTAGCTACAGCACCAGAAGGGCAAGAAGCTCCTCAGCCTGGAGCTGCTCCGCCTAATGGTGCATTTACTGGACAAGGATAATGAGTTGGGATTCTCTAAAAACTAAAAAGCCAACACCTAACAAAAGCGTTGATGGTTATTTCAGATCAGATGAAGCTGAATCTAAAATTAACAAAATGTTTGCTAGTGTGTTTACATCGAAAGATGGAAAAGAAGTTTTAAATTATCTAAAATCAATTACCACAGAAGCTGTTGCAGGGCCTACTATTGATAGTAATGCTTTGTTTCATATTGAGGGTATGAGATTTTTAGTTGGTATAATGCAAACTAGAATAAAAAAAGGAGAAAAAGATGGCAGATAATGACACATCAAATCAAGCACCTTCTACAGAAAAGAAGGAAGAAGTTGTAAAGCCAGAATATATTCAAGATAAATTTTGGGATAAAGATTCAAGTAAAGTTAATGTTGAATCTTTAGCATCTAGTTATAATTCTTTAGAAAAAAAACTAGGTGAAAGAACTGAGGAAATTACTAAACAAGTAAGATCAGATCTTGAAACTGAAAGAGCAAAAAATACACCATCGGAATATAAATTAAATATTCCTGATATTGGGCCTAATGCTGATATTAAAATATCTAAAGATATGGATATTGTACAATGGTGGGAAAAAACAGCTAAATCAAATAATCTTAATCAAGAACAATTTGATGATGGAGTAAAAGCTTTTGTTGATAATGCTGTTAAAAATTTACCTAATCCAGAATTAGAAATTCAAAAATTAGGTGATAATGGAAAAGCAAGAGTAGAAGCAGCAGATCTTTGGTCTAAAAAACATTTATCTCCTGATTCATATAATGCTTTTAGTAAAGTAGCAGTAACTGCTGAAGGAGTAAAAGCTGTAGAAGAATTAATGAAAATGAATAAAGATTCATCAATGCCTACATCTCAAACTGCTATTGAAGCAAGTCCATCAGCAGATGATTTAAAATCTATGTTAAATGATCCTCGTTATTGGGATACTAGTAAACGAGATCCAGCATATGTAAAAAGAGTTACAGAACTGTATGAGAAAACATTTAACAAAGCATCGAAGTAAGACTCCCTTTAAGTATAAAAAACTTAAGAAAGATCTACGTTGGCTTGATGCTGTTAGTCAAACAGGTTGGATATCTACTACAGATATGGATAATTCCAAACCTTCTAATGTTGTATCAAGTCAAATGTGGGTTTATAAAGATACTAAAGAATTTATTACTTTATTTGGAACTTATTCTTATGATGAAAAAGGTGAAATTGAGTTTGGAGAAGTAATTACTATCCCTAAAAAGTGGGTATAATGTGCGTTGCCTACTATATCTAGAAAATCTATTTCTGTATTAAGACCTGAGAAATGGCAATGTTAGCCCTTGGTTGGACAACTAATCATACATTTTGAAGACAATCGATTGTTTAACAACTAACATAAGGACATAATACAATGGCAACATCTATAACAAATGCCTTTATTACTCAGTTCGAAGCAGAAGTTCATATGGCTTATCAGCGTATGGGTTCAAAGCTAAAAAACTTAGTAAGAACTGTCAATGGTGTTAATGGATCGACTGTTAAGTTCCAGAAAGTTGCAAAAGGTTCTGCAAATACTAAAGCAAGACACGCTGAAGTAGTTGCGATGGATCTAGCACACAGCAATGTGTCAGCAACTTTAACTGATTACTACGCAGCAGATTACGTTGACAAACTTGACGAACTAAAGGTTAACATTGATGAACGACAAGTTGTAGCTCAATCAGCAGCATATGCACTAGGCAGAAAAACTGACGAAGTGCTTATCTCTGTATTAGACGCAGCAACTTCAATTGCCGCTAACGTCAATTCTTCAGCTACAGGTATGACCCTGATTAAAGCTAAGAATATGATGGAAGTGTTTAATGGTAACGATGTTCCTGATGATGGTCAAAGATATTGGGTAGTAGGGCCGAAACAATGGTCTGATCTTTTATCAATTGATCAATTTTCTAGAGTTGAATATGTAGGGCCTGATCAACTTCCATTCCCTGGCGGAATTACTGCTAAGAGATGGATGGGATTCTTGTTCTTCGTACACTCTGGATTATCTTTATCAGGATCGGACAGAAAAAATCTGGCGTTCCATAAATCAGCAATTGGTTGTGGTATTGGTTCTGACGTACGGACTGAAGTTAACTACATTCCTGAAAAAGTATCTCACTTAATTACTTCTATGATTTCATTAGGTGCAGTAGAAATTGATGGCGATGCAGCTAGAGTTCAACTTTGTACAGAATAATAAAAGGAGAAAATAAAAATGGCTTATTCAACTGACAATCCTATTAAAAAGGTAGCTCAAATGGGTGGCAACTCTCTTTGGTATTATGCTGACGGAGATGCTACTTCAACGATCGTTGGTTCTGGTTACTTTAACTCTGCGTATGCAGAAGTAAAACAATTTGATATGATTCTTGTTGCAGCTACTACAGGTGGCACAGCAGAATCTGACTTATTAATTGTTTCTTCAGCTACTGGAGCAACAACTGTCACAACGACAAAATTAGCTTAAGGCTAGTTTCAATCTGGGGGAAGAAATTCCCCCAGGTTACTGATAAAAAGAAAAAAGAATATGGCAACAACAAAAGTAGATATATGTGCAAGAGCATTAATAATGGTAGGTGCCCAACCGATTTCTTCATTTTCAGATGGAAGCACAGAAGCACTTGTTGCATCAAATATATATGAAGATATTTTAGAAGCTTCTCTTTGCAAAGCAAGATGGAGATTCGCTACAACACAAAAACAAATTTCACTTCTTACTAATACTCCAACTGGTAGATATGATTATGCATATCAAATGCCATCAGATCCTGGCGTATTACAAATTAATACAATAACAGTTAATGACTATGTTATTCCATATGAAAGATATAAAGATAAAATTTATGTCAATGGATATGGTTCTTCTAATTCATTAATTATGGATTATATTTATAGAGTAGAAGAAGATTATTTTCCTGCTCATTTCAAATTGGCATTGGAATATCAATTAGCATCTGTGTTTGCTGGTTCAGTAGCTAGAGATAATGATATGATTAAATCATTTGTTGAGTTAGCTGAAAGACAATTTTTATCTGCTAAACATATAGATTCAGTTGAAAAAACCAATGCTAAATTCGATTTAAATCGATATAAGAATTTAAGGTTATCAACTAGAACTAATGGATAGCAATGCCAAGAACTATAAATACTGTACAAACTAATTTTTCATCTGGTGAACTTAATCCTTTACTAGCAAGTAGAACAGATAGTAAAGCTTATTTCGAAGGAACTAAATCTTGTAGAAATTTTGCTTTATTAGCTGAAGGTGGATTAATGAGAAGACCAGGTACTACTTATTTAGCAACATTACCTGCTGAAAGTAGATTAATTCCATTTGTATTTTCTGAAGATGAAGTTGCTATTATAGTTTTATCTAATGGTAGAATGGATGTTTATAATACATCAGGTTCAGCTATTACTTCTAATTATACAACCAATTGTAATTGGACTACTGCTCAATTATTTGAATTAAATTTTACACAATTTGGTGATACGATTTTTGTTACTCATAGAAGTAATGCAATTCGTAAAATATTTAGAGCATCAGCATCTTCATTTACAGTAAGTACTTTTAGTTTTTCTACTCATTCTTCTGGTTATCCAATTTATGAACCTTATTATAAATATGCAGATAGTGCTACAACTATTGGAACTTCTGCTACTTCAGGATCTGTAACAGTAACTGCAAGTGCTGATACTTTTACTAATTCTTGGATAGGAGTTAAAATAAGAAAAGATAAAAAAACAATGACTATTACAGGCTATACAAGTGCTACTCAGGTTACAGCAACTGTTAATGAAACTTTAGCTAATACTACAGCAACAACAGATTGGGATGAACAAACATTTTCAGATTTAAGAGGATATCCTCAAGCAGCAGCATTTCATCAAAATAGATTATGGTTAGCAGGTGCTAACTCTAGACCTTCTGGTGTTTGGGCTTCTCAAACAGGATCCTATTATAATTTTAATGTAGATACTTCTGGAGATACACACGCTATTGATGTTGATATATCTGGTGATAAAGTTAATGAAGTTAGACATTTAATATCTACTAGAAACTTACAAATTTTTACTGATGGTGGAGAATTTTATGTACCTACCTCTACATCAACAGCAGCTATTACTCCAGGCAATGTTACTTTAAAACAACAAACACCTTATGGATGTAATAGAACTGCTCCTCAACAATTTGATCAAGCAACAATCTTTAGTCAAAAATCTGGAAAAGCAGTTAGAGAATTTGTTTATAATGATATTGAAGATGGATATAAAGCTACATCTGTTTCTATCTTAGCAGCTCATCTTATAGATTCTCCTAAACAAATTGCAGTTCAATCTGGTAATTTAACTATGCCAGAACAATATGCTTTTTTTTTAAATAATGGATCAACACACACTGGTAAATTAGCAGTCTTTCATTCTGTAAGAGATGAAAAAATAGCAGGTTGGGGTTTATGGAGTACAAGAGATAATGATACTTTTCATTCTATTATTACATTAAATGAAAATTTAATAATATGTGCTAAAAGAATAGTAGCTTCTGGTACAGTTTATACATTAGAAAAATTTGCTGAAACAGATGCTACAACATTAGATTGTCAAACAACAACTACATTATCACAAAGAGGAACTCCTCTTGTAGATGGAGCTTCTCAATCAGGTTCAACTTTAATTATGGATGGATTATCATCTGCTCCTGCTGTTAACGAAACATTTACTATTGCTGGAAATGCTACAGAATATGTAATACAAGCAGTAACTGATAATTCTGGAGGAGAATATAGTGTGAATTTAGATAAAACATTAGCGGCAACACCAGCAGATGATGCAGCTATTACTTTTACAAAAGGATTTTTACATACTGTAAATGCTTTATATGGAAATGGTCAATCTGTTAATGCGGTATCAGGTAATAGTTCTTTAGGATCTTATACGATTAATGGTAGTAATCAAATTACATTTACTACAAATGCTGGAGTTCAAGCAACAGGCGTAAAGATTGGATTTAATTATACTCCTTCTTTAGAAACAATGCCGATTGATAAAGAATTACCTGAAGGCCCATTAACAGGAGAACCAAGAAGAATTTCTAGAGCAATAGTAGATCTGAATAGCGTCTTAAATATGACTATTAAAGCTGCTGATAAAACTGCCAAATCATTAGTAGTTCAACAACTCGGATTTGCTATTGGCTCTGATTTAGTTCCTGTAACTGAAAGAAAAGAATTTTATTTTTTAGGTTATAGTAAAGAACCAACAGTAACAATTTCACAATCAGATCCTTTACCTATGAAAATATTAGGGATGACAATGGAGGTAGTATTTAGCTAATGAGTGGAATGGAACCAATGACATTAGCAATAATTGCTAATACAACTTTTCAAGCTGTTAGTGCTTATTCTGAAATACAGGATGCAAAATTTCAAGCTCTAGTTCAAAAAAGACAATATGAGAATGAAATAAAAATGGCAGAGCTTCAAGCTATCCAAGAAGAAAATGATCGTAGAGAAAAAGCTGAAGATTCTATTATGGCTAATAAAGCTTATTGGGCTAGTACAGGTTTCTTAGATAATTCTAGAAATTTAGTTGGAGCTAACGAAAGAATAACTAAAAAAATGAAAGCAGACATACAAGACATTAGAGTTAATACAGCAGCTCTTGTAGGTAAATATGAATTAATGAAACTATCTACTGCAGCAGCAGCAAAGAATAAAGTCTTTGGTGGTTATGCTAGTATAGGATCTACTGTAGCAACAGGATATACTGAATATGAATTATATAAAAAAGGTAAAGGTAATAAAAAGGATAGTTAATGGCACTTAAACGAGGAGAAAATACTAAAAAGATTTCTGTTGCTAGTAAGTATGCAAACACTAGTAATCCAAAAGTTATTCCAGAAAATACCTTTGCTGCTATAGAACAAAAATCTAGAGAAGGAAGAAAAGATCTTCTAAAATTAATGCAGATTAAACACGAATCTGCGTGGGTTACTAATTTTTCAAATAAAGCTTTAGATTTTTATACTAATTTAGATAAAAAACATAAAACTAATCCTAAACTTTATGAATTAGAAGCTGAAGCATATAATAAACAAGTCTTAGCAAAGGTTCCTTTAGCTTATAAGAAGGCAGCGTTTCAATCTTTATTTCAATATAAAGCTACTGGAGTTAAAAATGCTTATAATAAATGGTATGAAATTGATAAAGATAATAGAATTTCTGATTATAATAAATATACCAATCTTGATTTAGCTAAAAAAGATAATGATTTTGAAGCAATAAGTACTAGTGGTGATTCTATTGAAAGTAAAACTAATGATATAATTAAAAAATTTATTAATGAAAACCAGGATCGTTCTAATACTCACTTTGGATCTTGGGGAGAAAACCTAGTTCAATCTGGAGAATATGATGGAGTAGCATTTCAAAAGGAATATGATAATCATTTAATAGCCGATACAACAAGTTTTTTATATCATTTAGCAGTAGCACAATTAGGATCAGATACTAATTTTGCTGATGCATTTTCTGTTATTGAATTATTTAGAACAGGTAAAATAGATTCGCTTGTTAAAGAATTAGGTTTTGAACAACCTGGTCAACTTGATAAACGAAGTACTACTTTAAAAAGAACTATAGAATTAATGAATAATCCTGAACATATGCTTAAGATAGCTAATGATGCAGAAAAAAGATTAGAAGGTTATTTAGGAGATACAAAAAAAGGTTTAATGTCTGATACTAAATCTCATTTTAATGCAGATATTAAAGCTGCTAAAGATGGAACGGAGATAGGAACAATAACTCATTGGTCAAGTATTATTAATAGAGATCATTCTATTACTGTTGATGATGAAATTAAAAATCAGTTTGGAGAAATTAAACAACCAGATCATACAGCTATTGCTAAATTAATGAGAAAGAAAATAGATTTATATAAACACGTTATTGAACCTATTTTAAATGCAACTTCTAGTTCTGCTGTAGCTCAAGAATACAATTTAGAAGATAAAAAAATGATTTTAGATGGTATGTTGTCAGCAGTTAATATTAATGATGACAATATAGGTATTAAATTTAATTCATCTGATATGACTAAAGTATTAAGATTATCTGGTGAGTTAGGAGTATTACCAGATAGTGTTATTAATTATTTCAATTCTGACAGAAGTTCGTTTAGTACTCCTGAAAATGTTAAAAACTTTAGAACAAAAGTTAATGATTATAAATATCTTGTTTCTATTAATGAAAGAGTTCTTAAACACTCTGGTGGAGAAAATTTTAATTTAATGGAAAAAGCTATTAATGAAAACTGGCTTTTAAAAGATGATGCTACCTTAAGTTTATTATTACAAAATGAATTTGCTGCTAAAACAGAAGGCAAAGAAAAAGATAAAACTAAATTAGATCTACACATTAGTCATATTAATAAGAAATTTCGTGATCATACTAATGATTTTAATAAATACCTTACATCAGAATTAGAAGAAATTAGTGATGATCGTTGGTTTGGATCTAAATGGTTTTGGAATCTCGTAGATTTAGGTAAATGGGGAGAAAATGAAAATGACCCTGTAGGAAATATTACTACTTGGACAGAATTAACAGAAACTAAAGGAGCTGATTCTTTATTTCAATCTAATTGGACTTGGTTTCCTTCTAATTGGACTTCTATGGATTTATCTCCAGACGTTAGAAATAATCTTATTAATTTTACCAAAGATTATTTAATTAATAATTTACCAGAAGGAGTTAATCCTTTTAAAGAAGATGGTACTCCTACAATTTATCTTAAAAATGCTCTTAATTATGCATTTGTTATGAATAAAAAACAAGGATTTGGATATAGTAAGGTAAGTTATAATTATAAAAATCAAGGTGATATAGATGAAAGAAATGATAAAATTAAAAGAAATAAGAATTATATTAAAACTTTAAATCAACAATTAAAATGGCACGGAACAGCTAGATTGATGTCACTCGAAGATGCTGGTCAAGATCCTAATTTGATTTTAGCTCGAATTAAAAAGACAGAAAATACCAACGAAAGACTTAAAGAAGAAGTTGAATGGTATAAAAATAATCGTAATACAGATTATGTACGTTTTCCTATTGAAGACTACCACCCTAATATGCTGAAAAATAAAAATATAGGAGCTATAGATATCAATGTATGGTTTGATAATCTTTCTAATACTGATCGTAAAGCAGTATTGGGAGTAGATGATAGAGGTGTTGAACATAATTGGGATAAAACATTTGCTGCAATAAGATTTGGCAACAATATGATTTTTGAACCAATTGAAGGACAGTTTGAAGCTGACGGCACTACTCCCAAATTTAAATTATCTATTATAAATCTTAATGGTGAAGTACATCAGGTAACTGGTGATGGAGAAAATTGGAGTCCAAATTCCAGTCAAGGTATTAAGATACCTGTTAATTTTCATAGAGATGTAACAGTACCTGCAACAATGGAAAATGTTTCATTAAAGATAGCAGAAGAAAACTATCATAAAGTTCATACTTTTTTTCTTAATACATTAGGTATTAATTTAAATAATGATGATAAACGATGGTTGAAAGAAACAGTACAAAAATTTGATCAATGGAGAGTTCTTCATTCAGGTGATGAGTTTGGTATTACTACAATGTTTAGAACAGTTAATGATACTAAAATTCCTTTCCATATTAAGATAGGTCAAATCCTTAATGTTTTAGGGTATAAGGTTAATATAGACGATCATATGACAACATTAGCTAAAATGGAAAAAGAAATAAATGATAATAAAACTTTATTAGAGAAAGTTGAAGAAGTAAATACATTAGGGATTAATACTAAAATTGAATCTTTATTTCCACCCAATGAAATGAATCTTTCTAATTATAAAGATGGTATGCATTTTGAATATTTTGCTAAAAAAAATCTTAATAATTCAGAATTACCTTATGTATTAAGATCTAATAATCCACTAGGTGTTCATATAATGGGTGGTAATAAGAAATGGAATGGAGAATTAGATATACAAGCTACTGCTAAAGATGGTGGTGGTGTTTTAGCTACCTTTAATCATCCTGCAAATGGAGTAAGAGCAGCAGTTATATTAATGATGAATAAATCAGATATAACTTTCGGTATCAATAATATTGAAAAATCATATGGTCAAACACCTTCTGTAGAAGATATTATTAAAGGTCATACAGCAGCAGAATCAGTAGAAGGATATCTTTTATCATTAGAAAAAAACTTTGGAATTAGTAGAGATACTAATATTAATTTCTTTGATCCTGATCAAATGATTTCATTACTTGTAGCAATGTCTAAACACGAAATAGGATTACAAGATTATAAAAAATATTGGGGAGATAATGGGGCAATGCTTCATTACTATATTAAACAAGGCTACGAACTAGCTATAGCAAAACATAAACAAGAACAATAATGCCAATACATACAAATAGTTTTCCAAGAAAACCAAGAGATCTTAAAGAAGAAATGTGGTCTTCTGTAGGAATAAATCAAGATTTTAAAATTACTGATGCAGGTTCAGGTTTTACTGATGAAAATCTTGGTTGGATGGCTTTTAATAATTTTACTGGCCCATCTTTTCCAGAAGAACAAGGATATTCTCCTTATCTTGATAATGCTTTATTTGAATGGCAAAATGATTTAACACCATTTGCTCATAGTAAATCAAGTGCAGAATCACAACATATAGTTAAAAGATTAGAGGCTGCACGTGATGCAAATTATGCATCTCCTTATTATTGGTTGGGAAGAACATTAGGTTTTCTTACAGATCCTACATCTTTAATGTTATGGACTAAAGCAGGAAGAAGTACGATAGGTTCTGCTAAAATGTTTGGTAGTTTAGTAACAGCAGAAGAAGTTGCTAAACAATGGCTTGATCCATCAAGACCAGATGAATTTGTTCCTTGGACTATTGGACTAGGTTATGGAGTTCCAGCTATTTTAAATAAATTAAGAACAGGTAAATTACCTCCTAGTGTAAGTGCTAAAGTTAAAAAAGCAGATGAAACATTTAATGGGCCACAAACTGTTTTATCTAAAGAAGGATATGAAGAAGGTAAATTAATAGATCCAAATACAGTTCAAAAACCTTCAGCAGCAGGATCTAATGTTAATCCTGATGCTCCTAAACATATAAGTTATAATGCTGAAAGAGAAGCTGAACAAATTGTTAAAACATTTCTTGGAAAGTTTGGAGAAGATGGGCCTTGGACTCCAGTCTTTAGAGTTTTAAAATCAAGTTCATTACAAGCTAGAGAAATGATTACTCAACTTTTAGATACTCCTTTATTACAATTAAAAAATACTAAAAAATATGGATTTAGATCTTCAGAAATTTCTATTGAGATGGAAAGAAAATTAATGGAGAAAGAAGTTATTGAAGCTCATAAATTAATGGAAGATTTATATATGAAGTATTTAGATAGATTAGGCAAAAGTTTAAAAACAGGATCTAATATTGAAATGAATTTAACACAAAGATTAAGTCAAGATGGTACAATGTCTTTGAATCAATTTTCTAAAGAGATTACTAAAGCAAGATTAAATAATTTAAATCACGATATACCTGAAGTAGCTGAAGCTGCTAGAATTACTCAAGAAAAAGTTTATAAACCTTTTTTAGATAAGTTAAATCAATATGGAGTAAGATTAGAACCTATTGAAAGAGAATTAAGATTTTGGGAAGATGTGCTTTATCGAATGACTAAGAAGGGCGAAACAAATACTTCTTTTAAACATTCTCAATCAGGTGAATTTGCTAATTGGAATATTAAACAAATCGAAAATAGAATTGTTAAATTAAAAGAAAGACTACAACGAACTAAAGAACATTCTGGTGTTAAAAATTATGTTAATCGTATTTATATTAGAAAAGAAATAGAAAAAAATAAAAGTTTATTTATTAAAATATTAAGAGAGTCTTTTATTAGAAATAATCAACAAGGATTATTAACTCGTATTAATCAAATTGCAGATGATTTAGCTAATGATTATCCATTTATTAGATTTGAAAAAGCAATGCAAGATGGAGATCGATATGCTTTTAATAATTCTAGATATGCTAGAGCTACTAGAGCTAGAGAAGTTTATTTAGATGAAATAGCTCAATTAGATTTAATTAAAGGAGGATTTATTGTTGATGATATGTTTCAATTAATGAAAATGTATTATAGACAAGTAGCTCCTGATATTGCTTTATCTGCAAAATATGGAGATGCAAATGGTTTAGGATGGAGAACTACTGCTGGTCAAGCAGGTTACAGTCCAGGACTTAAACAAGTAGAATTTGAATATGCAAAAAGAATAGAAGCAGCAACATCTAAAACACAAAAGTCTAAATTAATTTCTGAAAGAAATAGAGTCTTATCTGATTTAGAAGATGCTATAGAATTAATTAGAGGAACATATGGATTGCCTGGAGATCCTACTCGTTGGTGGAGCAGGGGTATGAGAATGTTTAAACATTATAATGCATTAACTATGTTAACAGGATTTATGTCAGCATTACCAGATCCAGTTCGTATTATAATGACTAATGGAATTAGAAAAACATTTGGTAGAGCTTTACAAATTTATTCTCAAGGATTAAATGGTTCTATAGTTAAGCTAGGTAAAAAAGAAGCTAATGCAGCAGCAGAAGCTGTAGATATGATTACAGGTCATAGAGCTATGATGTTTTCTGATATTAGAGATATGTATGCAATAGGATCTAAAGCAGAATCTATGATTGGTAAAACATCTCATTTTAATTTTATGTATGTTAATATGATGTCTAGATGGACTGAATATTGGAAAAGTATTGGCGGAACAATTATTGGTTCTAGAATATTAGAAGATTCTCTTGTGTGGGCTAGAGGAGGAAAACTTTCTGATAAATGGAAAACAGCTTTAGCAGCATCAGGGATTGATGCAAATATGGCAGAAAGAATTGCAAGGCAATATAAAAAATATGGAACTAAAGGTAAAAATATTTTAATAGCTCAAACAGATTTATGGGATGATGCTAAGGCAGTAAAACATTATAGAGCTGCTATGAACAAAGATATTAATAGAACTATTGTAACTCCTACTTTAGGTGATACTCCATTATGGATGAGTACTGAATTAGGATCTACAATAGCTCAATTTAAAAAATTTGTAATGGCAGCAAACCAAAGAATGTTAATGAGAGGTTTACAAGAAAGAGATACTGAATTTTTAATAGGATCTTTAATGTTATTAGGATCAGGTATGATGATTGATGCTTTATATACTTATACAAGATTTGAAAAGGATTGGGGTAAAAAACCTTTTATGGATAAATTATTATCAGCCTTTGATCGATCTGGATTAGGTGGAATTTATTATGATATTAACAGAGCTATTGAATCTTTATCAGATAATAGAATAGGTATTAGACCAATTATTGGAGCTAATAAACCATATTCAAATAGTTTTAAATCAAAAATTGGAAATGTTGGTGGGCCAACAGCAGGTCAAATCGCTAACATATTTGATATAATTTATGATGTTGGATCAGGAGGCTATAATCATTATACAGCTCGTAATGTGCGTAGATTAATTCCTTTTCAAAATATATGGTACTTAGACTGGTTATTTGATGACATCGAAAAAGGATTAAGATAAATTATGGCTATAACAATTTCTAGTACAGAACCACGTGTACAATATACTGCAACATCTGGACAGACTAGCTTTACAGTAGGATTTGAATTTTTTAATAATTCAGATTTAAAAGTTTATAATGGTTCTTCATTATTAACTTACGCTGCTTCTCCATCTAGTGGATCGCAATATTCGGTATCGGGTGCTGGTGCATCTGGTGGTGGATCAATTACACTAGGATCAGGAGGAGCTACTCTTAATGATATTATTACTATTTATCGTGATATGTCAATTGCAAGATCAACTGACTTTCCAACTTCAGGAACTTTTCAAGTAGAATCTTTAAATGAAGAATTAGACAAATTAACTACAATGATTCAACAGGTGAATCGAGATCTTAAATATTCACCTAAAGCAGCAACAACAACATCTTCTACTTACAATCTTACTTTTCCAGAATTAGCTGCAAATAAAATTTTAACAGTTAACTCAGGTGGAACAGCTTTAGAATTTGCTCACGATATTACAAATGTAAATACTATTGCTGCAATAGCATCTGATGTTACAGCAGTAAGTGCTATATCAGCTAATGTAACTTCAGTTGCAAGTAATGCAACAAATATTAATACTGTAGCTACAAATATTTCTTCAGTTAATACAGTAGCAGCAGATATTGCAAAAGTAATTGCAGTAGCAAATGATTTAGCAGAAGCAGTTTCTGAAGTAGAAACTGTAGCTGATGATTTAAATGAAGCAACATCTGAAATAGATACAGTTGCAGGTTCAATTACTAATGTTGATACAGTTGGTGGTGCAATTGCTAATGTTAATACAGTTGCAGGAGTAGCAGCTAATGTAACAACAGTAGCAGGAATTTCAGCTAACGTAACTTCTGTAGCAGGGGTTAGTAGTGATGTCACAACAGTGGCAGGAATTTCTTCTAATGTTACTACAGTTGCAGGAGCAGTCGCCAACATAAATACTGTAGGCGGTGCTATTGCAAATGTTAATACTGTTGCTTCAAATATTGCAGGAGTAAATAGTTTTGCAGACCGATATAGAATTTCAGCTTCAGCACCATCATCTTCATTAGATGTAGGAGATTTATATTTTGATACAACAGCAAACGAATTAAAAGTTTATAAATCATCTGGTTGGGCAGCAGCAGGTTCTACAGTTAATGGAACTTCGCAAAGATATACTTATACAATTTCAGGAACACCAAATTCAGTTACAGGTGCAGACGATAATGGTAACACTTTAGCTTATGACGCAGGTTACGCAGATGTCTATTTAAATGGAGTAAGACTTTCTAGTGCTGATATTACAATTACGTCAGGAACTACTGTAGTCTTTGCTTCTAATTTAACGAATGCTGATGTTGTAGATATTGTTGCTTATGGAACTTTCAATGTAGCTTCTGTTAATGCGGCTAACATTGATGCAGGAACTTTAAATAACGCAAGATTAAGTTCAGATGTTACTCAAAATTCTGCAACACAAACTTTAACGAACAAAACAATTAATGGTTCTAACAACACAATTTCAAATATACCTAACTCAGCTTTAGTTGGAACTGGAGCAATAACTATAAATGGTTCTGCAGTAGCTTTAGGTGGCTCAGTTACGGTTGGAGAAACTAAACCAACCATTTCAAGTTTAACACCAAATATTATTACTAATGATGCAACGAATGTTGTGATTGCTGGTGGAAACTTTACAGCCATTCCAAGAGTACACGCAATTAATACTGCAACAGGAATTTGGTATGAAGCATCTACAGTTACATTTACTTCATCAACATCAATTACAGCGAACTTCACTTTATCAGTAGATAGTTCTAACTATAGAGTTCGTGTAGAAAATCCTGATGGAAATTCAGTTATATCAGCAGCAGATGCTTTAAATGTTTCTGATGCTCCAAGCTGGACAACTTCAGCAGGTTCTATAGGAACGGTTGCAGGAGATTTTTCTGGCACAGTTGCAACAGTAGTAGCATCAGGAGATACAGTTACATTTACAGAAGTTTCTTCACCTTTAGTTTTAACAAACGCATCTTCAGCAAACTGTGCGTTGTCTTCAGGTGGAGTTATTACTACAAGTGATTTTGGAGGAAGCAGCACAACAGCTACGCTTTATACATTTACAATCAGAGCAACAGATGCACAAGGACAAACAAGCGACAGAACTTTTACTTTACAATCAAGCTTTGGAATATCAGGCGGAGGACAATTTAATTAATTATGGCATCAACAGTTATATATAGAACATTATCAGGAGCAACCGATAATCATAAATTTACAACATCTATTTGGTTTAAGAGAAGTAACACTGCTCAAAACGGAAAATTATTTTTCACTAAATATAATGGCTCTAACTATTTCACAATTCACATTGAAGCAGATGGCATTATAGAATTTATGAATGTGTCTGGTGGAACAGGTGCAGGATATTTAAAAACAAGTCATAAATGTATGGATAGCCATTCTTGGTATCACTTAGTTTGTCAATGGAATGCGGCAGATGCAACAGAAAGTAATAGAATGAAAATGTGGATTAATGGAGTTCAACAAACTTCTTTTTCTTCTCACGCTTATCCATCACAAAATCAATCAAATTATTTTTGTTCTGACAGTGAAGCTAACGGAGCTTCTATTGGTGGAGATAAAGCAAATGCAAATGGTTACTTTGACGGATATTTAAGTCACGCAGTTATTAACTTCGGTGAAACTTATCAAGCAACAGATTATGGTGAATACAATTCAACAGATGGAATTTGGCAACCGAAATTAGATTTAACTGGTTTAACTTTTGACAGTAAATCTCTCTGGTTAAAAATGGAAGATAGTACAGACATGGACAAAGACAGTTCAGGCAATAATATTTCACTAACAACAGAGGGGACTTTGACTTCAGTTAAAGACAGTCCTTCCAACAACTTTGCAACTTGGAATAGAGAACTACATCAAGGTAACAGTTCACACGATTTAACTTATGCAAATGGAAATAATAAAATAACAAGTGCCGACAATAATCCTAGATGCTACTCAGTATCTTCTTTGGCTATGCCAAGAAAAGGAAAATATTATGCTGAGTTTAAATTAATTAAAAATGATGGAGTTACACAGTTAGGAATTGCTGATAGTGATATTGTGAATAATAGATTTCATTATAATAATGCTTTTGGCAGCACAACAGATGCAGTTGTATGGCAACCTTTCGCTGGACAAATTGTTTACAACAATAGTGATGTTACAACAGGATATACTTTAGCAGTCAATAACGACATTGCTGGTGTAGCTGTTGATATGGATAATGAGAAAATTTATTTCTATCTTCAAGGAACATTACTTAATACAGGCGGAACAGATTTCTCTAGTTATGTGACTGGACAATGGACACACTTTTGTATTGGAGATAACACAACTTCAGGCAATGACCATTGCGAAGCTAACTTCGGTAACGGAATTTTTGGAACAACAGCAATAGCTAGTGCAGGAACAAATGCTTCAGGACAAGGTTCGTTTGAATTTGATGTTCCAGCAGGATTTACAGCACTTTGCACAAAAGGAATTAATAGTTTTTAGGAGGAACAATGGCATATATAAATTTTAAACCCGAAGACCATATCAACACTTTGCTCTACACAGGAGATGGAAGCACTACTCAAGCTCAAACAGGAGTAGGTTTTGCTCCTGATATGGTTTGGCTTAAATGTAGAAGTGGTACAGAAAGTCACGTTCTTGGCACAACTGTTCAAGGAGGAAATAAATACCTACTTCCTAATTCAAATGCTGTTGAAGGAACTCTTACAAATTATCTTAAATCTTTTGATGCTGATGGTTTTAGTGTTGGTTCAGGTGGTTTTACTGGTAACAATGGTTCAACTTATTGTAGTTGGAACTGGAAAATGGGAACAACTTCAGGATTATCAGGTGGAACAATAACTCCTACTGCATACTCTATTAATACGACAGCAGGTCAAGGCGTTTATGCTTACACAGGAAATGGAACTCTAGGAGCAACAGTTCCACACGGGCTTGGGGTAAAACCAGCATTCGTTATAATACGAGCTAGAGATTTAGTTGAGTTTTGGGTAGTCGGACACAAAAATATAAATATGGCTGGTGATAAATACTTAAGATTCAACGAAGTTAATAGTGTGTATTCAAGTGGTGCATTATTTAACAGCACAAATGTTAATGACAGTGCAACAGTAGTAAAGATAGGAGATAATTCGGCAGTTAATACAAATGGTAACGATTATATAATGTATCTTTTCGCTGAAAAAAATGGCTATAGTCGTTTCGGACAATTTCAGGGTACAGGTTCAGCAACAGTTACTCCTAGTATATTCTGTGGCTTCAAACCATCACTATTAATGATTAAACAATCAGATGGTAATGGGGATTGGTATATTTACGATAACAAAAGAGAAACATTACAAGGAGATAGTAATTCTAAATCAATTAATCCTAATGATAACAACATAAGAGGAAACAAAGATGAAGCTGAAACAACATCAGGTAATTTTGATATTGATTTTATAAGTACAGGTTTCACTATTAGATGTACTAACACAGAAATAAATGGAAGTGGTGGACATTACATTTTTGCGGCTTGGGCTGAAAATCCTCTAATAGGGAGTGATGGCACACCATTAACAGGAGCATAATTATGACAAAAGCAAGAGACACGGCAAATTTAGTAGCAACTGGCGTACCTAACAGTTTAATAACTTTAGATGCAGCAGAGATACCAAATATTTCTACAGACAAATTAACTTCAGGTACTTTACCTGATGCAAGAATTGCAGATTTATCAGCAACAAAATTAACTGGAAGTATTGCAGATGCAAGAGTACCTGCTTCAGCAGTTACACAACACGTTACACCAACAGATTTACAGCCAATCAAATCAGATATAGCGGCTTTAGCTTTAAGAGAAGCAACTAACGAAGCAAGTGCTGCTTTCAATTTACCAAATCAATTTATAGATACTTTCGCTACAGATGTATTAGGAACTAAAACTACTGTAGGAGTTTCAGGTGGTAAAGTTTCTTCAATTTATGATGCTACAGATAGTAATTTTGTTTATGCTTTGGATTTATCCTCATCATCAACTACACCCGCTTTACACGCTTCTAGTACAGTTTCTATTTCTGAAAATAATACTTGGGGTAACTCAACAGAAAGCGGAAGTTTGGACACAAGAGTTTTAACTGCTACTGGTGGAACAAGTGCTTATTGGAAATTTGATGATGCCGCAGTTTGGAATTTAGACGGAGATTGGTGCATAGATATGCAAGTAATGCTAAACGATAATGGACAAGGAGATAGATTTCCTTTTACTAAAGTCGCAAGTGGCCCAACTTATCAATATTATTTTAGACCATCAGGAGAAGCGTATGTAAATGGTAGATTTTCAATAAGTAATTTTTCTCCTGCCTTATCAACAGGAACTTGGTATTATATTTGTTGGGATTGTCATGGTGGCAATATTAATCTTTATTTAGATGGTGTTAGAAAATCACAAACATCAACATCATCAGACACAAATGTTGACACTAGTGCAAATATGTATTCTTCAGGAGATTTTGGAGATGGTGCTGGTAGTGACCAATTCTTTAACGGAAAAATTGGGGGATTAAGATATAGTAAAGGTGCATCAAGATACGGAAGTGCGGCTACAATTACTGTGCCTACATCTCCTTTATCAAATACAATTCAAACAGTAAGTGCTACAGGAACAGCTATTCAAGCGGCAAACGCAGTAGGTTCAGCTAAAACAAAAGTTGGTGGAACAATGCTTTATAAAGACAATGCTGGAACAGCAACTTTAGGAACAGATTTAAAAATATACTTTACTTGTGATGGTGGTTCAAACTGGACAGAAGCATCCTCTTATAATGCAATCACACCAGTTTATTCAACTGGAATTAAACAAGTAAGATTAGGCGAAACAACTTGTACTTCAGGTACAGATGTTCGTTACAAAGCAGTTTGGGCTAACCAAGCAAGTGGTTCAAAAGAAACTGAACTTCATGGAATTGGTATTAATTATTAGGTATTGAAATTAAGTGAGTTTTATTTAATTTTCAAACATCCTATTTCTTTAGGATGAAATTTATTCTTACATTACAAATTTGTTCAAGTTTATTACAAACTTGTATGCCTCCTATTACAATTGATAATGTTTTTGATTCTTGGTTTTCCTGTGGATCTGAAGGATATAAAAGTGCGTATGAAATTAATCAAAGATTAGGTAAAGAAGAAGTTAATAAAATGAAAACTTATGTAAGATTTCATTGTAAGAAAGCTGGAATTGATTCCTAGAAGTTAATAACATATAAGAGAGTTATGTTTAAAGGTCATAGAATTATTGTTATTGGTGATGCTCACGATTCACCAAAGATTCCTCAAGATAGATTTAAATGGATTGGTCAATATATAAATAAACATCAACCTGATTATATTATTCAGATTGGTGATTGGGCTTCTTTTGATAGTCTAAGTTATTTTCAAAAAAATTCTTCTCAAGCTGGTAAACTTAAAGATGCTTTTATGATGGATATAGAATCTTTAAGAAGATCTATTGATATATTAGATAAACATATTGATAATAATCTTATTCCTAGACATTGTACATTCGGTAATCACGAGCAAAGAGTTTATAAATTTGAGGAGAATATTCCAGAGATCCAGGGTATGATGAAAAAAGAACTACATAATTCTTTTTTATTAAGGAACTGGAAAATTTCCCCATATGGGGGATTTAAAAATATTGCTGGAGTATCATTCACTCATTGCCCATTAAATATTATGGGTAAAGAATATGGAGGTAAAAACTGTGAAATACAGATAGCTAATGATGCTACAAATGACATAGTTTTTGGCCATACTCATAAATATAGAGATTGGAAAGCCCCTAAAATAGGGGATAGAAACTTTGTAAGAATTATTAATGTAGGTTGTGCGTTGCCATTTGGGCACGTTGAGGAGTATGCAAAGTTAAACTTAACTGGTTGGAGTTGGGGAATAGTTGAGTTAGGTATATGGGATAATCATATCCAGGAAAGTCAATTTATTTCTATGGATAGACTGGAGAAACAGTATGGATAAAATTAAAGAACAATTAAGTCAATTTAAAGACTGGTTCGCAAGAAAACAAAAACAGTTTTTAGACTGGTTGTTTAGTTGGCAAAATGGAACCAAGAAGTAAAACTGATAGTTTAGTTATTCATTGTTCAGCAACGCCTGAATCTATGGATATTGGTGTAGAAAAAATTAGAGAATGGCACGTTGATGAACGTGGCTGGGAAGACGTTGGTTATCATTATGTGATTCAACGTGATGGTACTATTGAATCTGCAAGACCCGAAGAAATGATGGGTGCTCACGCAGTTAAAGCTAATCATCGTTCAATTGGTATTTGTCTTATTGGAGGATCTAATGATGCTGGTGATTGGGAAAATAATTTTACTTCAGATCAATTTGTTTCTTTGAAAGCTCTCATTTTAAATTTACAAAGCAAATATAAAATAACTTATATTATTGGTCATAACGAAATTGAACCTAAAAAAGAATGTCCAAGTTTTAATGTTCAAGACTGGTTAGAAAAGGAAAATATAAATGTGGTTTAGTTTAGCTAAAATGGCTATGAGTACAGGAGCTAAAGTGTATGCCAATAAACAAAGACAAAAAGAAGCAATGTCACAAGCAGCTCTTTTAACTGCCGAAAAGATGGCTCGTGGTGAAACAGAGTATCAGGGTAAATTATTAGAAGCTAGACAGAATGATTACAAAGATGAATTTGTCTTAATCATACTCTCAGCTCCGATCATTGTACTTGCTTATGCAGTCTTTTCAGATGATCCAGATATGATGCAGAAGATTGAATTATTCTTTCATCATTTTGGTAATCTTCCAGTTTGGTTCCAGACTTTATGGATAACTGTCGTGGCTAGTATTTTTGGTATTAAAGGTACACAGATATTTAAAAATGGTGGAGGGCCTAAAAAGAAATGAAGCTTAATGAATCCACAAATGTAGCAATGCCAATAAGAAATTTAATTTCTATTATTGCAGCAGTAGCTGTAGGTGTTTGGGCTTTCTTCGGTATTCAAGAAAAGCTAAACACACATAGTACACAATTAGAAATTATGCAGAAAGATTTAATTCTTAATTCAGAATTTAGAATTGGTTGGCCTAGAGGATTACTAGGTTCATTACCTGCGGACAGCGAACAATTTATGCTTATTGAAGAATTATATAAACAAACTGATAAACTACAAGAACGAGTAGATAGTATGTTACATAATGAAGTTAATATTTCAGCTTTAACTAAAGCTGTTGAAAAACTACAAACAGATGTAGAAAAATTAAAAGATAAACAAAGGGAGTTTGCAAATGGAAACAGTCATTAGTGGAGTAATAGTTTTATGTATGTTCTACCAAGGAGGTATTATTGAGCATACTTATATACAAGATCAAAAGATGAGTTCTTGTTTAAAAGCAAAAAGAACAGTTGAACGAAGTGTTAATCCAGAAAATGTACGTATGCAATGTGGTGAAGTAGATGCTATTATAGAGAAGGATGAATATAGCGATAAAATGAGAGTCGTTAAAATTATAAAAGATAAATACGATTCATCAGGATATACAAAATAATGGAAAATAAAATTGTAACTGCTTTGTTAGCTATTCTTCTTGCTTTAGGAGGTTGGAATTTAAGTCAAACTTTTAAATTAAGTAATGATATGGTTTTAATTAAAGAAAAGGTTTCTAATATTGAAAACAAAATATCAAAATTTAAGCCAAAGAAAAAGAAGAAGAAAAATAACTAATAAACAATATGGATGGTTTTTAAAAAAGAGGAGATGGTATGGTAAAAAACGATGAGATATATTGTAATATTTTTATTCTTTAGTTTAGTTGCTTGTGAAAATACAAGACAATCTATTGGCATTACGACTAATCCTTTATCTACTAAGATGGAAGAAAAAACTAAATTTCAATGGAAAATTACATTCGGTAAGATTAGACCCAAGGAAGATACTGACGACTAACCTAACAACAAGGAGATCAAATGACATTACCTGATTTAAAAATCGGACTACAATCATTTTGGTTTAATAGATCTACTAGAACCAAATGGATAATTGTAGGAATCGTTGCATTAATTCTTATTATGATATAATACTAGATGCTTATGGCATCTAAATGTAATAACTGTGAGAGATTAGCAGAAGATAATGGTAATCTTGAAACTTTAATTTGGGAATTAAAAGAAGAATTATCTAATATTAAAACAAAACATATTCTTGATATAGAAGAAGTTAAAAAAGAATGTGATAGTTTAATGATTAATAAGATTAAAAAATACGAAAAGAAAATTCGTGAATTAAAAAATCACGCAGATGATATGTATAATTATCCGTGATGAAAAATTTTCCCTACGATATTCAAACTACAGGAATGTTTATCTTTATTACATTATATTTAATTTTTAAAATTATAAATTGGTTATGAAGAAAAAAAAAGGATGGTCTAAAAGGAAGGTTACTAGACTATGCGGTATCTGTAATCAATGCGGTAAAGAATTGCTTTCAGATGAGGGAGGATGGATCATTAATGCTGAACATAAGTTTTTCTGTCATTCTGTAGAAAAGTCCTGTTTCGACAAATATCTTAGCTCTAGGAAGCCCATATCTGCCCATAGACAGCAATATCGATGGTAATGCATACCTTGGGTACCCCCTTTTTAGATAGCTCTCTAAGAGCCTCTAATGGAGCTTCTTGCCTGATTCTATGAATTGCTCTGATTCTAATTGAGCTAATGCAGATTTAAGTAATAGTATTGAAAATTTCTTAGATCTATAAATATCTGCAATATTCATTACTGAAGATATAAGAGCAACTTGTACTTGATCTATATGAGTACCTTTAAATACTTCTATAGCTACTTGCTGCATCATCTCATCCGTAGAACGGATGCATTTATCTAGATCTAGATTTCTATTTTTTAGAATGTCTTTTAGTTCATCCATTCGGTAACATTAAATAACATACAAAAAAAATAAACTCACATTATAAAAGAAGGCGTTCCCTATAAGCCAATAGGTTTGGTGTAAACGCCTTCCCGAAGTTGTAAAAGATTCTACAATGTAGAACCTAGTTACAATTAGTGTATCTACTTACATAGGTGAGATACGTTAACCTATCTAATAGCTTTGATTTCGATATGAGCTACGTACCTCGTGTTAATTCACAAGGAACCTGGAATAAATTTACTCGGAAGTTCTCAGGTTGCTATCTAAAGCAAAGTCATAACATATTCCGATACTATTAAATTCTAGAATTGTTTTTGAAAAGCTTCGGTTTCAGAACCTGCTGTCTTATCGGCAGTCGGTTTTGAATTACCCACTAATCTGATTACTCCAGAAAATCTAGGAACTAAAACTTCCGTTACATATCTTTGATTCCCTTTGGAATCTTTATATGAACGATTATCTAATTCACCTTCGATATAAAGTTGAGAACCTGTCTTTGCGTAATTTTCCATATTACCTGCAAGACCAGGATCAAAAACTTTTATCTTATGCCAAGTTGTTACTTCAGCTCTTTTACCTTCTTTATCTTTCCACGATTTATTCGTAGCTAAAGATAAATTAGCAAACTTAGAACCTTGAGATGTATTTCCTATTTCAGGATCTGCACCCAATCTTCCAATTAAGATAACTTTATTTATCATTTTTATCATCCTTTCTAGTTTTATTTAAATCAACTATTTTAACTTTAATGCCTTCTTTCGAAGCTTTACCATTAAACTTTTCTTTCATTGATTGAACATATTTACTATTGTCAAACATACCTAAGAACACATCTGCACTAACACCTAAATGACTAAATGCTTTCGTCATTGCATCTGTTAATGCTTTCTTAGGAGCTTCATCATCAAGCGTACCTGCTTTCTTATATAAGGCACAGACTGAACTTACTGGGCCATATCGATACCAAATATCTTCTACACAATAAACTATTTTTACTTCTGCAAAAACATTTGCATCTGTATAATGATACTTTGCATCATAACTCCAACCTTTTCCAACAGGGCCAAATACTCTAGTCATTGTCATAACTTGATACATTGGATCTATTGTTGTTAGAGTCTTACCAAATTTAGGAAATGGTTTAGTATAACTTGGATCTGTATGTTTAAACCTATCCCATAAAAATGTATTATTTTCTTCTTTCATATTATGTTCCTTTCTCCATATATTGATTATTAATATGATCTTTACTTACTATATAAACATAAGCATTTCTTGAACTTTGATTTTTTCTTTTCTCAGTTCTTTCAATCTTTTTCATTTTATATAGTTCTGTTACTCTTGGTCTAACTGTGAAACTACTTAAGTTTAATAACTCTGCAATTTCATCAGCTGTAGCACCAAAATTACCCTTCTGTTTTATAACATTAAAGACTTTCTCTCTAATAGTTACACTACCTGCTGCTATTAATTCAGCAGCTTCAACAGAAGTTTCACCTTCTTTATCTTTATATCCTGGATAATAGGGGTACGAGTTCTTTATTTTTTCCATCTAATTTTTGTCCTATTGGTTTAAATGTTTCCCAAGTTATCATTTCAGGTGGGGCTTGTTTTGTTTTTACATAGTGCCAAAACAATACTTCGGCAGCTATTAATTTTCTTTGAAAGTTTTCATCTGCTTCTACTTCCATTACTTCGTATTTTAAATTACCAAATATTACAGATAGAAAAGCTCTTTTACTTTTAGCACACATTAAATAATGTTGTATCTGAGCTATATATTTATCTAAACATTTTTGTGGATTACTAAATGCATTAGTATGTTTACATTCTAATATTGATACACCATATTTCATATCATCAGGATCTTTTTTATTAGGACTAATTAATCCATCAACGTGTGCATATATATAATCATATTTGGGATGAAAAAATATTTGTTGAGAGGCAAAAGGTTTTCTACCTGTCTTTTTTTCAAACCAAAGAATATTAAATGGTTCAGTATGAATACCTAATTGTACTGGTAATACATCTGATAAATCAGC
>VTLG01012865.1_pt1 | contig 38069 bp, 52 predicted proteins | sample 4694571 | NCBI WGS metagenome assembly VTLG01 (sample SAMN12604809, study PRJNA352737) | marine metagenome | biome: ENVO:00000447; feature: ENVO:00000209|ENVO:00000569|ENVO:01000036; material: ENVO:00002151; isolation source: viral sequences binned using virsorter ...
GATTCCTCAGTTATGCATCTATGAAATATGAGATTCCGAAACTGGAACTCAAAAAGATTTCGGTGCCTGATAAAAAGATCAAAGATTATAGTCCAGAAGAAATCAAAAGGATTGAAGAATATGTCATGGACCGGAAGATCCAGGACCACATTAGAATTGTTCTGATGCTATCTGAGACTGGTATCCGGGCCGGGGAACTTCTGAATCTGAAACTGGAACACATCGACATTCCTGCCCGGAAAATCTGGATTGTAGTCAATGATGAATGGACACCAAAAACTGGTGTTGAGAACTGGGTTCCTATGTCGGAAAAATTGGCTGCATTTCTAGAAGGGGATCACCGGAATAAAACTGAGGTGTGGTTTCTGGACAATGGTGATGGGGGATGGGTGTATTACCATGTCGGTGCCATCGGGAATGTACTGAGAAGGATCTGCAAAAGATTGGGGATCACTGGAAGGAAGCCACTCCATGCTTTCAGAGCATCTATGGCAAAGAGGGTCTATAAAAGGTTTGGTATTATTGAAGCTCAAAGGATTCTAAGACATGCAAAACCGATTATGACCTGGAAATACATTGATGAATCTGATTTCGATCTGCATGAAGTGGTGAATGCTGTATCAATCTAAAAGGGAACCGGGTGGATTAGTGATTTTAATCATGTCAGGATCATCAGTCGGGTAGACTACATAATTGAAGTTCTTACTGGGTCTGTTTCCCCGGCTTGTAGCATCAAGGTATTTATGACCTGGGATACCTAGTGTTCTTAATGATTCTGATACTACAGTGGCAGGAAACCATTCTTTCTTATTCTTGCGTGTTTTATGGTGGTGATATTGGTTTTCAATACTAAGTCTGGGATTGATAACATCCAATGCTTTTTCTAGCTTTGCCTTTTCTTCACCAGTCGCAACCTTTGACCTCTTATATGCATCATTATATTTTTTTAAGATATTTTTTTGGTCACTGATTGGGGTGTAATATTCTGGGAAATCTTCAGGGTCTGGTCTTAGTTCGATTTCATAGAGGTGGCCAGTATTTTTAACAAGATCATCTTGTCTATTTATATTTTCAACCTTTTTTAGAGTATTTATCTGGTCATTAAGTAAACCAATAGACCGTTCATATAAATGTTTACCTTCTCTTCCTAATGCTGTTACAATTTCCCCATTTTTTTTAAGATAAGGATATTCTGGGGAACCTGTGATTGATTCAATATTTTCAAATCTTTTCTTAAAATCTTTTAATATATCAATTTTCCCTAATTGCTTTTTTATGTGATGCCTAATCATGGAATTATCATCATCAGGACTAACATAAAAATGTTTTATAATATCATTTTCTCTATCTGTCAGGCTTTTATATTTAAAATATCCATCTGTTGTATCTGTAAGCATATCCCTATAATGTTCACCGACTTTTTTGTTGCCAGCAAAGTATCCACCATGACCAAATGCTTGGGCACCCTCACCGGACCCCATCTTTGAGAAGTCCCAGTTTTTGAATAGGTGTGGTGATCCATGGAAGACCTTGGTCATTCCGGCAACAGATGATGGATCTAGCATCGGAAGATTTTCTGAGAGTGCAACCAGTTCAGGATCATCCAGTAATGACCCGGATGGCATTGGGGATTTCAAATATTGGTATGCTGGATTGTTTGGGTTGAGCAGACCCATGCCGGACTGCAGCCATAAGTCTTTGGCACCCCGGAGTATATCGAATATGCCTTGCTGATATTCGGAACCTAGATCACGTTCTTTGTAAGGATTCATCTGGACATGTACGCAATCATCACCAGACAACAAATAATAAATGCTGTCAGGATTATCTCATTGAAATTATTGTTGAAATTCAAAATAAAAACGGACTGAAAATCCGTGTGTCGGTGGTTCGATTCCACCTCTGGCCACCAAAATACCCAGTGTTTTCAATGCTTTGTACTCCAATCATCATCTGACACCATGTTGTAATAATTGTTGTAAAAGTTGTTACAATGGGTAAAGTCATGACATTCAATTGTCACATGACAACACACTTCAAGGCATGTAAGTATCCGGTGATAGCAACGAACCTATGGGTGCTACGTTCTCATTTCCAAGCAACGGACTCATCATTCCTGGGGTCATTGCTGAATACCCGGCTCTTGCTTCCATCATCCTTCTCAGTCTTTCCCGTTCCGCAATTCCTTGCTGAATAATTTTCCTGTTTTGCTCCACACCTTGGGTGTTCATCATCGGTCCCAATGTTCCCAGTTTTTCCTGGAATCTTTGGTTGCTGAGAATATCATCAGTGGATGTCATCAATGGATTGACCCCTCTTGTTTTGTTGTATAGGTCAATGGCTTGTGTCGTTAATGCAGGACTACCCTTTATCATTCTTTCTGCTGCTTGCCTTTCATAGGTCTGAGAACCAGATGTGGCTTTTTTAGAGAGTGCATCCATCTTTGATAGAAAATCGATCTGCTGCAAAAATTCTTCTGCTTGTTTCTCAGACTTGAATAATGCCCGGATCTTTTCTGGTTCCTCATCAGCAAACATGCCAAGGGTTTTCTTGACATCCATCTGCTTCACTTTGGAACCCATGATTTTATTGTACATCCCAAATGCATATCCCAGTCGATATGCTTTTTGTTCTGGTACAGACTTCTGGTTTCTCAGTTCCCTTTGCAGATCTGTTGATGGAAATGTTGGATCTTTCTGTGCTTTTAATCCGGCATCAAATGCTTCACTCATGCCCTTGTGACCGGCATGAATCCTTGATGCAATCTGATAGTCTTCTGATGCACCCTTTAGGGTCTTACTGATGTCATCATAAAGTCTCTGAAGTGTTGATTCATCAAACTTAGAATAAGGATCTGATGATCTTTTTTTCTGTTTTAGTTTGTCACCAATCAAAACTTTCAATGTATGCCAGTGTGCTATTGTTGCCTGACCAGATGCTCTATCACCAAATGCCGTTGCACTAGCAAAAGGGAAAATATTGTTTGCTCTCAGCACACCTGGAATCCTGACCTTTGCCTGAGTCCATAATGCTTTAAGTGCTTTTGCACCAGGATCTTCATCCCCATAATCAAGGATTCTGTTGACATGATCATTCAATGTTCTGGATTGTTTTGTATCCAACAGAATCGGGCTTGCTTTATCATATAAAGGTTGGGCTTTTGCTTTTGACTGAGCTTCAATCTTTTCCTTTAATCTGTCCGGGTTCCATCTTCGGCCCAGATTCTTTTTGATTGCATCCCTGCCAAAACCTGGAAGGGATCTGGATCTGGATTTATAAACTGATTGAGATGCAGCCCTTGATGGTCCTGCAGCCTGTGATGCAACTTCAGCAAGCATCTGTCCAGTTCCACTTTCCGGGAATAAATCTGCAACAGTAACTTTTTGTGCCAACTCAGGATCTTTCCTAGCAATTTCTTCCAGAAGTTCTGCCATATCTTCAAGCTGCACTTGGTCCAGTTCTGCAGCCCTTACCATCAACTGTCTTCCCTCAAAAGCTGATCTTCGAGAACCACCATCACCCGTAATGTTTCCATCAGCATCGATGGGTGGTGGTCCTTTACCACCGGCACCCCCGACTTTTTTAGTGATCCATTCGCTAAACATTTCTGATGCTTTACCGACTGTTGGTCCAGTGATCATGCCAATGGCTGCACCGGTCCTTGCTTGGGGTATTGCTTGATCAATTCTCTGACCTAAACTTTCAACTATTGATGCATCAGGATCTGGTTCTGCTGTTCCAGTACCATAGGCAAGTCCTTCTGTAGCCCCAGCAGCAGCACCAATACCCATCCTTCTGAGAGTATTGAAGAACCATTGACCTTCCTTCGGTCTTGCCATTGGAAGATACTTAGCCAGTTTGGAAATCATCATACCAGGGACCAAGAATGCACCCCCTAATTCGGCTGCTGTTGCCATCCCAGGATTGTTTTCCTGGAATGATTTGATGGAATCTCTGACATTCTGAAGTTCTGTGTCGTAATCAGTCCCATAATAAGCTGATCGAATACCGGCTTCCATTTCATCTGCTGTTCCGAATGTTGCACCCTGAAGTGCTGTCTGAGCCACTTGCCAGATCTTTTCACCTTCATCCATCTCAGGTTCAGTGTATGCACCTTCCGTTGCTTCCTGGACAATCTCAGCACCCCCTGGTGCTTGTGGGCTTAATCTTTGTCGAACCTCAGAAAGTGACATCCCTGCATGTTCCTGGAATGCAGCATCAATCTGGGAATCAGTCAGACCCTTGTCTTTCAGAAGACCATAGAATTCAATTAATTTTTCATTCATTGTCGGATTGCTTTTGGAATGAGCAGGAACCCACCGGAAGAAACCAGTTCTCTATTTTTATTGAATCGTTTTTTGTTTGCCCGGATCAATGCCTTGATATTCTCTTCGGAATATTTGATCCCTGCTGCTTGAAGAATCTTTGATGCACCATCACCTGGAAGAACCTGGACTTCGTATGCTCTTCCGGCATTGTTTCTTCGGACTTCACGTTTAAGTTTTTCAGGTTTCTTGGGACTAAGATTCAGACTGGCTGCCACTTCGGCTGCAAGTTCGGCTGCATTATCATCTTCAACTGATCCAGGGTCTGGAACCTCAGTCACCTTGGGTGGTGGTGGTGGTGTTTCTGTTGGTTCATCAAGTATTGAATATGGGTTCCTTAAATAAAATTCCATTTCTGATTCTGGAACTTTAAATAGTTTCCCTCTTTTTAAAAAATTTGATCTTACAGATTCCAGTTGTTTTCTTTTTGCTTTTACTGCTTTTTTTGCAGTAGCAATTATCTCTTTTCTGACTTCAGGTAATAAGATTTCTCCATCAATTGCTTTATTGTATGCTCTCCATATTTGTTCTGGGACACCGATACCAGCATTGGCTGCTGTTGCATATTCAGATTCACGTACCACTGATGTGGGGTCTAGTGCTTTCATGAAACCAAAGATCATTGCAACATCCTGGACCCCCATTTTCCCATCAGGGTTAGATTTACCCAGTTCTTCTAAAGTCTGATATTGAGATATTGCCAAATCTGCAGCTTTTAACAATGGGTGCTGTTCCCATCGGTTCAGTGTACGTTCTAAAAGTTTTGATTCTGCATCATTCAATGCCCCTGTTTTACCCCGAATGTATTTAACATTCTTTAATGTGTTATCTGGTTGCCTTTCAACAATAAGGTTAGAAACAGGACCATCCAATTCAAATGCTGGGTCTAATTCTTTCATGTATTCAAAAGCATCTTGACCGGCTAATGTAGTCCCGTATTTTTTAGTTTCACCGGTTGTGAATTGACCTAAGAATTGACCAGTTGTTTCATCAACAAGATACCCAGAATTAGTGCCGGGTAGCATTTTATGCTGCACATTTGTTTTAGTCGGGATCTTCTGACCCATGATGGTTACTGCAGCCTGATATGCCTTTTCTGGGGCACCAGCATTGGCCATTGCCTGGATCGATGCAATCTGTTGGTCAATCCCCGGAATAGGCAAGGATCTCATCTGTTCCAAAAGATTTGGAAGTTCTGAAACCATCTGCTTTCTTCGGTTTTCGATTCTTTTTGCTTCACCCATTTCCATAGCAAATCTTTGCTTGGCCATTTCCTGATTCTGGGCTTGCATCAGACTCTGATTATAATCCTTTCTTTGTTGTTGGATCTGATTCAGTCTTTCTTGATAGGCTTGAAGACCCTGCATGGCACCCTGACCAATACCAGACATGTCACCGGGAAGTCTGGAATAAGTTGGGGTTGATAGCATCCCTAGTCCTGCAGAGAGTAGTCCCATTGATGCTGGTGATGGCCCGGTCACACCCGGTTTCGGGTTGCCTTGCTCATCTAGAAGATGGTCGGGGTATCCAAGTAGTGCCATATTAGTCCAGTAGTCCTAGTCCCATGTTCATGAGTTGTAAACCAGAGTTGAATCCTTGCTTGTCAAAAGGGGTTCTGGGTGATGTGGTCATTGTCATTCTTTTTTGGGATGGTTCTGATTCCATACTCATATACTGTTCACGTTCATACGGGTTTTCACTCATGAACCCCCGACCACCTAATAAACCCGGATCATTTAATGGCATTGGCCCATAAAATTCATTTTGCCCAACACCTGGGGCATCCCCGTAATAATCCATGTCCCTAGCAGCCATATATTGAGTCATTGCATTTACATCAGGATTAACCATCCCCCGTCCATAACTTAATGGTGTGAATCCTGTTTCTGAAAAAGGAATGCTCTGACCACCGGGTGTGTTCCCAAATTCTGAAAAAGGGATGCTTTGGGTTTCTGTTGTGGGGGTCATCCCAGTAATAAATGGATTCATCATTATTTTATTCCTTTATGCTGTTGCACTTTGGTACATCCCGTATGCACCCAGACCGGTCAACCCTAGACCCAGGTTTTCTTTCAACGGATTACTGTACATTGGTGTGTTTGTGGTTGTCGTAGATCCTGAAGTTGGATTCATAAAATTTCCAAGTTGACTAACTGCATTCGGTATAAAATTCTGTGCAGCCTGGAACTGTCCATAATCAAAATCCATTTGTGCCTGATCTAAACCGAATTGCTTATCACCGATTCCCATTTGTTGATTATAGGAATCATAGTATCCAGAAGCATCTGACATGTATGGAACTGCACTGAGATTTAACCCGGCACCCTGAAGTCCGTATCCGACATTCTGACTTGAGGCAGATTGTGCCCTAGTCATATCAGATTCTTTTCTTCGGGCTGCTGCTTCAAATCCTTGTTGTCTTAGTGCATCACCCCGTTTGATATAATCCTGGATGGCATTTGATGCCATGACCCCTTCTGCAACACCATGCCGATCAGAATCGAATGCATTTGATCCCATGGCTGCTTGTCCCACTGATTGCCGACCCAGTTTGAGTGCATCATCAAGATCCTGCTTCCCGGCATCGATGACAGCCTGGTTGTACGGATTCATGTACTGGTCAATGCCGGGTCCAGTCAAAAATGAACTAGCCTGGACTTGTCCTGGCTGATAGGAACCAACACCGGATGCAACACCATATGCCTGATCCAATCTTCCACCGGGTTTAGTATAGGCATCAACAGTGCCCCGGATTCCTGACATGGCACCAGTTTGATCAGTGTTTAAACTAGCAAACCGGGGGTCATTGTATTGCTGATACCCTTGATCAATATGATCTTTCATCAACCCATATCCGTAGTCCCTCATCTCATTTGTTAAAGGGTCCATCTGAGTGGATGATGTTGATTCCATGTTTTGTTTTTTGGGTGCAATACCTAAAGTTTCACCCAGTGGAGAATTTGAGACAGCATTCAACACCATCGGTGCTGCTGCTGCTGCTACTATTGGCCATCCCATTTGATTTTAAGAATAAGGGTTAGTTGTTGCTATTAAAGGTCTTCCTTCTGAATCTATTCTACCAGATGCAGACGTTAATTCTGTGGTTGAGAGTGTCCCGGAGTTGTCAACACTCAAAACAAACCATGTTCCATCCGGGCTTTGTAAACATAATGAACCTGAATCAATGAAGTTGTCTTTATCCAGTTTCATGTTTTTGGAATCCGCTTGCCTGATGGTCGTATAGATCTCTGATTGTGTTGCAGGATCATATTTGACAGTCACTGGTGGCAGATTCATCGTCTTCCTCCACCTACAATGTCTGCTCTGACTGTTCCTAGATCCCAATTCTGATCCCAACCAGATTCCACCCGATAACTGAATTGCCGACCCTGGACCCTACAGTCAGTGTATCCATCTGACTGAATAGTCAGTGCATCAGATTCTGTTTCGGTACTATTCGGGGTCAACCTAGTTTTAAATTTAAATCTTAGACCATCAGTCCCAGAGGTTTGGTCTGTGATCAGTTGAGAAACATGAGTGACATTTTCACCATTCCCGATTTCCATGGCCCCAGTCTCTGCGAAGCACAACCCGGCATCTGAGGATGCACCACCAGTAACTAGGTTCCGGTCCAGATCACTAAGATCTGATTCTGTTGATGCAATACTGTTGGTGGATCTTACTGATGTGGATGCATTCAATTCATGTTGATACACAATATTATCATCAGAAATAGCAACGGGTCTTTCAAATACACCAGCATCTTCCCATGCTGTCCGGGTTAACTTTCCGATGCTCCACCAACCTTCCTGGAAATTATAGGTGACATATCGATCAATCTCTGATGCAGACCCGGATGCATACCACCATGTGATCTCAAAATATTCAGAGTTTACTGATGCATGTATTTTGGAATCCTGGACATGATTGATGTCCTCAAAAATGTAATCTGAAACAGTGCATGGCAAAGGTTGAACTGATCCTTGGTATGTAAAAAATCCACCATGGGACATCCAGAATGCTGTGTCTCCAACGACTGCCATGGAACGGTTTGAGATGGCACCACATGCATCACCGATTTTTGTTCTTCCATAAACAAACGGGGCACCTACATGATCAATGGCATGGCATGAAGTGGTGGTCCACACCAGAATCCTGGACCCCACTGATTTGCCGTTCAGTATTTCACCATTGGTGTTCAGAGAAAATCCACCGGCCTGATTTGTTGCTGTTGCAGTCCATGATGTTCTGTTTTCCTGGTCTGAAAAAGATACCCGTCTAGGATCACCACCGGCACCAAATGCAAACACATGACGTTCCTTGGAAACCAGGACTGCACTGTTTGATGTTGGTGCATTTGATAATGCTGCAGCCTTGGTTGATGTCGGATCTGAAACAGATGGGTCCCAGTACAGAATCCGACCATCTGCTGTTGATGTTGCTAGAAGGATCTGACCAAAAACATCAAAGGTCCATGATGCTGCATCAATAACTAAACTTGAACTGGATGTTGCTTCATTTCCGAATCTTCTGGCCCGACTTAGTGTGATCGACGCACCAGCAGATTCATCAGCTAAGGTGGACCCACCATAGGCTGAAGATCCGTTCTTTGCACCCAGGGTTAATTCTGTTGCACTGACTGCAGTGACCCGGTGTGAGTCAGTATAGGTTTTATTGTTGGCTGCATTAGAAAACCCGGATGCCTGGATCTCATCACCGACTGCAAAATATTCAGTGAAGTCAACTGATCCACCGGTTGTAAATTTGTCGGTGGACTGGGTTGCAGAAATATCAGATGCAGTTAATGTTTTTGTGACTGTAGTCCCATTGAAATCCCCGGCACCGAATCCAATTCCTTCTGCTGCATCATTATTCCCGGCTGCCAGATCTGTTGGTGTTATATCTGCTGGGGTACCTGATAAACTAGAAAAAACATAAAGTTTGGTTGAGGTACCGACTGCCAACCACTTAGATCCTGAATTATCTTTCCAGGCAAACATAGCCCGTCCGGTGCCAGTCAATGCAGATGTGATTGACCTGGACCAACCTCCAATAGGTCTGAGCCGACCATCCTTCCATCGGACTAGATTTGAATCAAACCATCGGCCTTTGGTCTGGTACTGGGTGCCGTTTCTGAAGACCCCGGGTGGTGGATTAAATGGGACTATTTGACCCATGGCATTCTAGTAGGTCCACACCCATGGTCTGGGTCTGCTATTCCCGTTATCCAGGGAATCCAGATGGATGTATCTTCGGTTGTGATCACCCTTCTGATCCAGTCCGATTCCTGAAATTCCATGTGCCTGTGCAATCTCAATCAGATCGAATGCATCATGCCCGGAAATCTGGATGTCGGCTGCTTTGCCGGTGGTGTGTGGTCCAGCTTTCCCGGAATGAGACACTGCTTGATTGTGTGCCATGCACCGGAAACCAGATGTGACTTTCATGGGCTTCCCAATGTCTTCCCGGATGTTCTGAAGGATGTCCATAAACTCTGGGTCCATTTCACAACTTTCACATCCGCATTTGCATTGCATTTCTGCAACACTGAAATTTGGGGTTAGTTTCATCTAAGTGCTTCAGATAATTTTTTGAAAGAATTATCGGTCATTTGGTCCACTAATTTATCGACATTTTCTTGCTTGTCTTCTGGTACATGTTTTTCGATTAGTTCTGCAGTGAGATTGTTCACTGGGTCTTTGCATAAATTAAACAGCAGATTTAACAGGAATGCTTCCATTGTCCTCTTCTTCTTCAGGATTATTGGGGTCAGATGTGTCATTTGCATCACTCTTTGGATCTGAATAATAGAAAGACCCGGTCTGTGAAATTAACACTGTAAGTGCTGAAATCACACTGACTAAAAGTGTTGATACTTTGTCATCCATGTTGATCTCAGAATACATCAAACTATAAATAGTGAATCCATATATTGCTAAGATTAGCATTGCTAAAAGAAACCTAAAGTTTGCCCTTCTCAGAACTAATCTGTCCTTAACTGTGATCTCTGTTTTTTGAGGTTTTTCAGATCCCTTTACAGTTGTTTTTTCAGTTATTGTTTCCATTATTGTCCACCTCTGAATCGAATGTATTCCTTCATTGCCTGGGTGTTCTGTTCCAGTGCTATTTTAACATGCAGCAATGCATCACTACTTGACTCAACTAATTTCATGATTCGTTCATCATTTTGCTCATCACGCTGTTGCCATTGTTCACGTTCCTTGGTGGCATTCTTCAGCAGCCACATGATCAAATATCCTGCTGCAATTAATGTTGCTACGGGCACCCCGATTCTTTCAATTAAAGTCAACATTAATTCAGTGTCAGGCATTTGCTCTTCTTGGGTTGGATAATTATAGTATTGATCTGCCGGGTTAAAGTGATGACCACTCATGGTTTCACGGGCCAAGTAATATTGTCAGGATCACTATTATCCTGGGGTACTAACCTTAATTTATTTCTGTATGCCCTCATTGCTGCTGAAAGTGTTTGATCTGACAAGGCAAAGTAATCTGTTTCTGCTAGTAATCTGTTACGTTTAGATCTCACACCTTCCCACTTTTCTTTAGTTTGGTATGCGGTGAGTGCAGTATCATCTTTTATGATTTTAGACCCATCCCATGTTAGGTGATAGTGTGTTCCTTCTATGTCTGAAACTATGTGACCAGATTGGTTAAAAGAAACTGTAATATCGTTACCATCCTTATCTTTATCTTGGTAACTAAGTGGTGCATCTGTTTCTACAATCTCATAGTCTTCACCAGAGAAGTCGTAGATTTTAATTCCGTTTTCGTCTTCGGTAGTTACTGATTCTAACCAAGTCCAGTAAGCAGGTTTTGATAACTTTTTAGCCCTTCTTCTGCATTGCCATTCTGTTTCGTGAATAGCGATTACTTTTGTGTCTTTTGTAGCTATGAACATTCTAAATTTTTATTATACTAAAATGGTTATGATCTGTAGTAGTACCTTCTACATTATGATGTCTTTTGACTCTTACATAATCACCCCTTTTTAAAAACGCTGATACTGATAAAGTTTGTGGACTTCTTCCTTGACCTCCCGAATCATCATAAGATTCTATTGCTTCAATATCGTTAATAAAAATACTTATACCAAGTTCTCCGTCCCATGCATTACTCTGAAAAAAAGTGTTTATTAAATAATGACCGTTTTCTAAACAAATTAACCTGTCGTATGCTATAGCAAAATCTTTGTTAAAGTTGCTTATTCCATAATCTACACTATTTGCATTTTTGTGCCCTCTCCACTCATCAAAAATTAAATAGGTTCCAGATGTTGCATCATGATCTATTCGTGTAGAAATTTTTGCTTGAGATAGGTAACTTGTATTTCTTGTTAGGGAGTCCCAAGTGCGACCATCTGGAGACACAACTAAATTTGTCTGTTCCATGTTCCTGTCACCACCAACTAACTCGTGGAGATATGGAGTTTCAAAGGGTTGGTAATGTGACGAAGTGTGGATTGGAGTGGCTATGTCAAATCTAGTACATCCTGCATCAGTAGTACCTGATGCTCTTATACCATTTAAACCTAAAACTGGTGTGTTTTGAGTCGTTGCAAATTCAGTATAACCACTTCCAGTATAAGTAATAGTACCTAGTGATGTAGAATTAATATATTCAGTTGGAACAGCCCTAGCACTTGCATCATAAGCCTGAACAACAAAATCAGTACCGAAATATGGTAATTCAGCCTTAACTGTTCCACTCAACCCGTTTTTATAAACTATCCATCCTTGAGCAATATTAATATCTAAAGCATTAATTAAAGATGTCCCTGCTGATTGGTCATAAAAAACATCCCTACTACAATTGGAAACCCGAACACCTTTAGATATATTTATGGTTCCTTCAGTAACTTGTTTAACGAAATCTGCCATCAGCATATAGTCTGCAATTACACAAGCATCTTCAGGGATTGGTGGTTTCTTGGGTTGATAGAAGGTTACTTCGTTAAAGTTGCCATACGATGTATTACTAATATCGTTTATACTAACACCATCTATTATATAATCTGGGTTTATATCATCATCTCTAGATATTTTTAAAATATGGGTTCCATACGGTAAATTCTGGGCAATAGTTGAATTATAACTAAAAGATGAGTGATCCGATTTTAAGTGAATGCCAGTTCCTATAAATGTTAAATAAATATAAGAATTGGATGTCTGGTTAGGAAATGCGTGATTTTCCCCAATAGCTATATTATCACCAGAAAGGCTTGAAAGCCCATCATCCATTACATAGGCAATATCGTCTTCGTCATCAACCATACTTGCGTCTGCATAAGTACCATTTTTCCCTTGATTAGCACCTCCGTTTCCAAACTCTCTCCAATGAAAAGTCTTGGCTACTTCATGCAGTAAATCTTCGTTTACGTCTGTAGTTTCATCTTCAAACGTAGGTAGGTAAGTATCATTCGGTGCGTTTTTAGCCTTCTTATTAACATCGGCTGACTTAATACTTTTTGCATTAGGGGGCATTGCTGTGACACTTGTTTTTATTGTGCCACTACTGTCCACCCACTTAACAACTCGTCCTCCATTGTAAGGCCGATAGTAATTACTGCCATCTACCCATTTATCTAAACCTAAACTTGTTGCTGTATCGATGTTAGTAGGCCAACTTGCGGAACTGTTTGCGTTGTTGGTTCCTGAAGTCGGTGAAGTCCAAGCAGAACCATCAGTTTTTGCAGAAAAAGGATCGTAGTGTGGTGTACCAGAAATAGTAAACTTCTTCCCATAACTAACCACATTCTGACTAGGGATCTGAATCTGTGACCGGGTTGCGGTTGAGGTAGTGTCTTGGGCAATTAGCTCGATGCCGTGATAATAATTTGTGTACTGACTACTATCGTCATTATCTTTAATTAAAAGTGTGTTAATCCCTAGTGATGTTGAAGGCAAAGTAAGTGACGCAAGTGAACCACTATCAACATATCTACCATCTAAAGGTGTAGTGATTGATGCTTCGGAAGGATTTTGCGTGGAACCTGCTACACCATTTATATACGGAGTCACGCTTTTTCTATTTGCCATTACTCGCATAATTAAATTTACAGCATTAAAGTAACCGACTATTTCAATCCAAGCCTCTTTATCAGATGCAACATTAAGACTAACACCATTTGTTGAGTTTCCCATACTTAACGCATCAGCTTCCGCATCTACTGCTCTTGCCCATTCCCTTCCGTCTATTGTGTACACATTTTTACCGTGTGTAGCACTTTCCTGCTCAAGTAGTTGTATGCTTTTGAACTTGTGCCTCTGACTCCCAAAATACGCACCGATTCTAGGGTCTTTGATTGGTTTTGACCCTTTTATATCCGTATAATAATACTCCCTACCATCACTTTGTTCTGTGCCATAATTACCAGAATGTGAAGTAGAACCATCAAGTAGTTTCCCAGCTACAGCAGGGTATAAAGTTCCCGGTATTATATGTGGGACTACTTCACCAGCATCTCTACTAGAACCGTCTGCTATGTCTCTGGATCTACTCATTTTCCTTCCCCACAACTTAGTGCTTTAAGTTCGTCTGTAGTAGTGCAGGAATCGACTGCATTAGTAATGTCCCTCAACCTTTGCTTTTCTGCTACGATTGTCGTTGTATCACTACCTACTTCCTGTGCTTGCATAAACAAAATATCTTGAGCTTCTAATAAAGGTTTCCGTTCTATTCTAAGTCGTTCTTTGGTGATGTCTTTTGCTTTGTCTATGTTGATCGTAATGCTCATGCACCTACTCCGTCATAACTGTCTGTAAAGTCGTACTCCCAAGCATTTCTAAAATCCCTATCTGTTGGCAGATCAGAAGCATCAATGATTTTGTATTTAACGCCACTCGGAACGTCTTTTAACGCAGTTTCTTCAAGTGATAATTCACCAGTTGGAGTTAATACAGATATTCCATTTTCTGTTGGATAAATAATTTTTTTCATAGGAAAACAGCAACTGAGGTTTTATTGGAATCAACAAAGGAGCTATTGTAAGTATTTACACATTGCACCTTAACTGAACCTGTAGCTAATGGGCTTGACCTTGATAAACAAGTTAATAAGAAAACTCCGGAACTTTCATCGCTCATTGCAACCACAGAATAACCAGCGGATGCTAGTGCAGTTGTAAAATTTATTGTATAAAGACCATTGCCACCTTCATCAACACTTGAAACATTACCACTTGAATTAATATTATCTGAATTGTCTCCGTCAAATTGAACAAAAGCACGGCAAGCATAGATTGGGGCAGATCCTGAAGCGTTAATTGCAGTTTTTACACAAGCTTGATTGGCAGACATTGTGACTGCTGAACCAATTGCACCACCATCTAACGTCTGGGAAAGTGTTACATTACCCCCAGAACTAATTGCAATAGCATCAGTATCAGATGCAGAACCTATGTTCCCACCATCGGGTATGACTAAGTTCCCTGCTAAAGTAACATTATCAGACGTATCTAAAGTGATTGTTGATCCTCCGTCTGAGGCTTTAATCACATTAGACGAAAGTGTCAAATTCGGTACAGTAACATCACCACTAAACGTACCCCCGTCAGATGCCTTTACTGCATCAACTAATGCAAAACTACGGAATACTTTAATCTCAACAATATCGTTTTCAACTGCAGGACTAACCAAACTTACTTGTGTGGAACTGACTGTGTAGTCCGTTGTTTCTTTAAGCAGAACACCATTCAGATAAACGTGTGTTTCGTCACCACCTTCAATCACTACTGTAAAATTAGTCTGGCCCCCAGAACCAACCGTTGTGGTGTAGTTAGTAATCTGAGAATTGGATGTGGATTGTTTCCCGATGAATGGCATTATGTTATCTCCATAAAGCTGAACACTACATCAAGGTTGGCATTGTCAGCATAGATCTTTAGAACATCTGTTGTTGCCAGGACATACTTCTGGCCTGACATGATTTCTAAGGATGTTTCTTCTTCGATTGAGACATCTTTAATGATGTGTGCATCAGCATTGGTGGCACCGGCACCACTGACAGTCGTATCAGAACTGACCACCACTGTTGCTTTGATGCTGCTGGTGTGCTTATTAGAAACCAATAATGCCAGCACAATAGATGTGGTGCTGGATGGGGTGGTATACAGATCTGTTGGGCTACTGGAATCTGTTGATACCCCGGACTTTGTGACCACTCTGAAGGTATTTGCCATATCAGCCTAAAGCAATTGAAAGAGCAACTATATCCGCTTCAGTTGCTGCAGAAAATGATGCAGTTGATGCAGCAGTTAATCGACCTTTTGCATCAACAGTCACCACCGGGATTGCTGATGCTGACCCATAAGATCCTGCACTGACTCCGGTTGATGCCAGTGTTGCTGTGATTGCTGTTGTCCCGGAACCTGAGACATCACCTGAGACTGTGATGGTTTGGTTCCCGGTGATGTATGTTGAGGTGTCAACATCGTAGGTTTCTGATCCAGTTCTTTTGAGGAACCCGGTATCAGAATCTGGTATGTCGGTGTGCATGAATGCACCGGCTGCATTGACATTCGTTGCATCGGTGACATCAGCACTTGCTTCAACAGCATTTAATTTTGAAAGTAATGTGTCCGTAAATGCATTAGTATCTGATTCTGCTTCATACAATGATTTGATTTCTGCACCGGTTTGATCTGCAGTTGCTGAAGTTTCAATTCCATCCAGTTTCGTTTTATCGGCTGCTGTCATCCTTCCCGTGACAGAACTGGATGCATCTGCCAGTGCAGTATCAATTGCAGTTAATGCCGTATTGAGTGTCGTTCCCCAGGTTCCCCGGGTTGATTCGGCCCCTGGTTCTGGAAGGGTTAAGGAAAGATTAGTGGTGGTCGGCATCAGGTCACTGTGTAATTATCGGTGTCATACTCTTGTAGCATAATTATTACACCAGAACTATTTCGTCCCTCAACCATTGTCATATAGGATTGTGCATTTTTACTTTTATATGACACATAAAAATGTTTGGTAGCGTTTGTGGTACATTCAAATACACCTAAAATATGAAAAGGTAATTGGATCATCCCATCTGGAGGGGAAATTTTTAATGTACAGGCATTCATTAAAGTTCCACTTGGGCTACTAGCGTCTTGACTGACAGAACTACTGTGGTGTTTTAAATAAATATAACCCTCTGTATCGGTGCTTGTTGTAAAACTTGTTTCTGATAATTGAGCGGTTCCTGTTGCACTAAAAACATAAGTTTTACCAGACTTACAAGCAAAACTGATAGAATCGGTGAAAGCTTTTTCTGTTGTAGTCGTTGATCTTATGTCGTTTGCATCTGAGTATTTTTTAATAGTTGTGTTTCGTGGTGTGCCAACTATAGAAACAGTGTCATTGATTGTTCCTGCTGTGACAGTCCCAATATTATTTGCGGTTCCTGCTAGGGTTGTGTTTGCACTTGAAACACTGATGGCAGTAGTTCCACCAGAAGATTTAATATCTCCACCCGTAACAGTGACATCACCCGTAACATTAACATTCCCTGCAAAAGTTAAATCATTTGATGATCTAGTAATTGCAGTAGACCCATCAACGATTGCATCTTTTTGTGCGGTTGTAGTTGTTAATGTTCCACTTGAAACATCAAAAGTCCCGGAACCATTTAAAGTTTTCCCGGACCCTACAGTGATATCCGATGTTGCTATTGTGGCACCATCAATGGTCCCTGAATTAATATCAACTCTTCCAATCTCAGTGATTAATGTAATGGTCACTGAATCACCGGCTGATGCATCTACAAGCCCCGTTGAAACAGTGATGCTATTTGAATTAGTTTTTGCAGTAATGGTATGTTCTGCTGGTGCTGCTGTTGATCCATTTGTGGCAGACGTTGCACCACTTACTTTGATTTTATCGTTGACTTCAAAATCTTCAAAAAGATCACCGGATGCAGCAGTAATGGTTCCAGTTGATGCACCCGTGTTTGTGAATACAATTGCAGTGCTTGTGAATCCTTTGACATTATCTTTATCTAGTTTGTTAATCAGTTGTGCATCAGTAGTGTCAAATGCAGTATGGATTCGGGAACCCCACTGAGAATTATCACCTCCGATTTCTGATTTTTCTAAACTATAGTTAGTGGTAAATGTGTTAGGCATTACTGATCATCCCAGGTTTGGTTTTGATTTGTTTGTGCTGTCCATGAATGATGGATCGAAGAATAAATGCCGTATCCGTAAATGTCTTCACCATAGAGTGCATTCAGACTGTTATCCTGACCGGCCCATGTGGCTGATGTGGAAGATTGCCCACTCCAGGTTTGGCTGGAACCACTCTGACTAGTCCAGGTAGATGTTGCATTGGTCTGTTCTGTCCAACTCATTATGAATAGGTTGTAATCGGTCTTGCTGCCAAGGTCCCACCGGCATATCTGGATGCATCATCTGCATCAACAATTTCCTGGATAGCTTTTTCAGATAATGATGCCCAAGTCTGAAGTCTGGCATCATTCATCAGAAATGGTTCTGCTGCCATCAGGGTCGAATAAAGGTATGCATCAGGATGTGATGTCAACAGCCAGTTGGTGGTGTTGCTGGATGTCAGTGCAGGAACCTTTGCAAAATATTGGATCTGCAATGTATAGGTGCCATCCGGGGTCTTCAGAAGTTCCATGGCATCACCGGCTATGGTGTAATACTCTGGAACCCCAGTTGTGTTATCAAAGGATTCCCGGTAGTCATCGGCCCGGTCTGGTGTCAGATAGACCAGTCTCTTAGGTGGACTGGTGCTTGTGATATTTACGTTTCTTGCCTGAAGAAAATCTAATGGCAGACTGACATACTGAGTGGTTGCAGATGTTGTTGACCGGGTCATCTGATCCCTAGTTCTCAACCTTCTATTGAAACCTGCTTCAGCAATAGCAATAAACTCTTCCAATCGGCCTGAAAGGTCTGATCGGTTAAGCCAGTTCGATGCAGCAGTTAATAGTTCTGGCTGAGTTGTGATTGACATCTAAGTCAACCTTCCTTCCCAGACCCTGAATGGCTTGTTTTCTGGTTTATCTAGCCATTTAGCCAAGGCTTTTTTATCGTTCAGGATTCCTTCCCTCATTAACTTTGATGCCAAAACCAATGGGATTTCGGCAACATGTCTTCCAGGGTTGGTCCTGTCTATTGGGATATCCCGTTGGGATTTGACATGATCCAGGATCGGCTGGATATTCTGCTTCTTATGGACATGGAATTTTCCATCCCCATCTTCGGTGTTGACTGTAGTCCTTACACCGGCATGGTCATCAAGAACAGTAGAATTTAATGGCATTTTTTTAAAATACCCAGATCTCACCCCACTTCCATGGGGTCAGACCCGGATATCTTTAAAGGGTTACTGGATTAGATCATCCACCACAATCAGCAACCAAACCATGGGCTGATTCGTTATCCACCTGAAGTCCACCTTCCCATGTGATGAACGCTTCGGAAGCATCACCGACTACACCTTTGGTAGTCATTTCATAGGGTCGGAGTTGTGCAATCTTCACAAACTCAGGATTGATGATCCAAGTGTCTTTTGCCCTCTGGAATCGATTGGTGAACACGTTATATGTTCCAAAATCCCCAAAGTAAACTGACACTGTTGCATGAACTTCATCAGGTTTTGATTGAGGAAGTGCCACAACCTGGGTTGCACTTGCTCGACCTGAGAAACCAGAAACAATCTGCTTCCCGGCTGCATCCACCATGATCATTGAGGGTTGATCCCCACTGTTGTCATAGCAGAGTTTCAGGGCTGCCTTCATAAGGGTTTCTGTTAAAGCCCTTGCAGTTCCATCATTCCGTGGATCTGTTCCAACTGCATTGGTTGGATTGGTTCCATCAGAAGCTTTGCTTACATTGGTCCGAATCCAGGCACCCATGGCTGCAGTAGTTCTTGCAGTGTCATGGTCTGCAGTAGCTTCATTCGATGCCTGATTCAAAAGCATCAAAGATTCGACATCCCTTTTTAATGCCCTGGAAGCAATGGCAGCCTGATGGGCCATGGCATCCGACACCCCTGCCCGATTCATCGCAGCCTGGGTATTAGTGACAGCAAATGCCCGGTACAGGATCTGAGTAATATTACTCAGCCTTGTGGTGTTGTTTGCTGCTGTTGCACTGATGGAATCACCTTCAAGTTGTGCAGTGGTTGAGACTGCAGGAAGGGATTCGATCTGCCACTCAAATTTTGTGTTGGAAACACTACGTTTGCCAGCATTTGTGACAAGTGGTGTTTCTTCCGGGGAAATATTATAAATCGTATCTGACAGATCCTCCCTTTGGCCTATTGCCGTGAAGGTGTCAAACGCATTTGTAACTTTGGCCATTTTGACCTCCTGTTATTTTGTGAACATGTTTTTGAAAACTGCTTCTGCATCTTTCATAGATCCAGATTTTGCCAATTTCATCCGGGATTTTGCTAGTTGAGTATGTTGCCTTGGTTGCTGTTGTGCAGATCCTGGTGACACTGGTCGGATTCCTTCAGGTACTTGTCGGATCTTTGCCTTGCCACGTTCCATTGCAGACTGAGCTTTCCATCCCTGTCTCAATGCTAAAACTGCTCTGAAATCTGAGATATTCTGAATCTCAGAATCCTGCCAACCTAAAGACTTTGCATAGTCTCTTATCCCGGCCTTTTCGGCTTGAGCCACTTGTGGGTCTCTCCACTCTGGTATTGCATCAATTAATGTTGCTTGCTGTTGCTGAAGATGTGCCTGTTGTGCTTGGGCTTGCTCCTGCTGTTGCCGATACATTATTTGCTGTTGTTCCAGTTGCAGATTCTGCATTTTCTCTTTTCTGTCCCGAAAAGATTCCTTCTGCTTCATCCACTCCAGTGGGTCATTCTCATAGAGTTGATCCCAGTCTGGTTCTGGCTCATTTTCTTGTTGACTCAAAACCTGATTCAGTTGCTGGGAATAATGATCCCGTTCCTGTCTCAGTGCCTGTTGCTCTGCTTCAAAAGCTTTGCGTTCTTCGGCTAATTTTTGGGTCGATCTGGTGAAGTGGGATTGTCGTTGGTATCCTTTGAGTGCTTCATCAAGTGTGACCTCATGCTGCTCACCATCGATTTGAACTTGATAATAAGTCGGTTCAGGTTCTTGTGCAGACTCATTGAATTCCTCCGAAATTTCCTCTTCTTCTATTTCCGATGCTGAATCCTGAAAATTCTCATCACCGGTATCAGTTTCCAGTTCTTGTTGTGTATCGGATTCCCCGGACAACATTTCCTGAAATGCACCTTCTGCTGCTTGGAGTCCAGACATGGTTGCTCCTTTCTAAAATGAAGGTTAAGACTTTTGACGTTTTTTCACTTTATCCAAATGGTTTTTGTGAAATTGGCCACGTTGTAATATAACACTAAGATGCCTTCGGAACTCTGCTGATGCCCATAATAATTGCCACATGGCTTCCCTTGCTTCAGCATCTTCCGGGTTTGTATCTCTCCATGCTTCAAAATAATTCTTTTCAAGAGTCTCAAATGTTTCAGTGACAATTGGATCTGCAAGAATTGCTTTGGCACGTTCTGCTTTTTTTATTGCTTCCTGGGGTGTTGGTTCTGTCATTGATTCCTTTCTTCATAAAGAAGTGGTGCAGCAATAGCCGGTGGAAGTAATCCAATAGTGGCTAATTGACTTGGTGTGACCCCTTGAGATGGCCCAGGCTTAGTAGGCATCAATTGTTGGGTGTCATCACTTTTCTGGTAGTTTGTGAATCCTAGTTTCCGGTGTGCCTGTTTAGCACCTTGTGCTTGATCCAAAGATAAAGCTGGAAGAAGATTCAGTTCTGGGTGCATTATTTCATGGGGTTCCATTCTTCTTCGTTGCCTATCCCAGAGCATCCATTGAGATGCAAAAAGACCAAGACCATCCTTCCTGGCTGCTATCTCATTTTGCTTGAGTGCATTCCGGTAAACATCACCGATTAGACTAATTTTTTCTGGTTCAACCACAAAGCTTTCAGGCTGCATGTTTTCAGGCACATTTTTATTCACTTGCCCAAAATCTTTTTTACCTTTTGACCTCATTGCCATGTTCTTTGGTTTTGAAACTTCAGCCAAAATTTGGTCAACAAAGTGTCCTTCACCAGCACCTTGTTCCATCATTTCCTTCAGGGTATTGACTTTCTTATTCCCGGCACCAAAAAGGTTTCTTGTTTCATCCTCAAAATCTTGTGGTGTTATTTCACCTCTTTCAACTTGACCGGCTAAATCTGCACGTTTATCAATTTTCTTATTCCAGGCATTTATAACTTTCGTTTCCCATGCATTTCTTGCTTCCTGGTTCTTGAAAATCTTCTTCTGGAAAATCTTTGCCATATGCCGGTCAACAGCACTTATGGCTGCATGGACAGGGTCTTGCCAGACTCCTGCAAATGAAGCAGTTTTTGCACTTAATCCACGGGTTTGAGACATTAATCGTTCCACATAATCATCCCATCCTTCAGTGTCTTTTTTACGGAACCATTTAGGATTCTTTTGGAACATTTTTGCCAGTTCAGCAATATTGGTGTAATCGGCTGAACCTCTGACACCTAACCCACCTTTACCTGATGCCTGGACCCCAAAAAATTTAGCAATTTTTGCATTTGCTGCATTACGTTTTTCTTTTGAAACATTTGCCCCAGGTTCCCAAGGAATCATCTTTGCAATTCTGTCAATGTCAGATTTAGACCTTGTTCTGACTCTTGATACTGCAAGTTCATTCGGGAACAGTGGGTTGTTTGGTGATGTTAATCCAAAGACCATTTGATTGAATAGTTGGGCATCACTAAGGTCTTGGGGCATAACACTTCTGACAATTTTACTTTGAATTTCAGCATGAAGTTTTTTAGGAATCCTGGAAGGATCGATTCCTTGGTTCTTGATATGTAGCATATCGTAATAAGTGAACTCACCATCTAATCCACCAGGGATTTCAAAAGGCTCACCATCTGCATATCGGAACTGAACTGGTTGGGTTAATGGCCCGATTCTTTTTGCACCAAATTCTTTCCCAAATGCTTCCCAGTCTTCTGGACTAAATTCAGAAATATCCTTACCCCGGTATGTCACTGGAACATCTTTCCTGACATCCATTGAACCAGTTGTTTTAGGCTTAACTGAGATCTGATCATAAACCGGGTGTGTGTTACCTCCGGGTGTTGTGAAATACGCAACAACATTACCTTTTTCAATATCACCTCTGGTTGAGGGTCTTAGCCTTGGTTCTGCTCTTTTTTCAATATTTTTCCGGTTTCTCCAGAGGTTCCCCCCTTCAAGGTCTGCAACCAAAGCATAATAATGCCCATCGGAACCTTGAACAGATATGATCTGACCTATTTCATTTCCTTCCTTACTGAGTGGACCCTTGATTGTTTTCCCTTCTGCATCAGTCCATCTCCAGTGGTTTTTATGTCGTTTATTTAGATTGGTTTGGACTTGGCTTCCAGGGGATGCAATGCCGTTTGATGGCATGTCTAAAATATTGTTTTCACCCCGGATTCCTTGAATTACAAAACTCTCTTTATCACCGGTGACATCAATCCTTCCTACATTAAAATTTGCTTCATCAAGAATAGATACTTTTTCAGCTTTTAATGTTCTTGGATCTACATAATGACCTTCCGGTAATTTTTCACCTAAGACCCTTTCAGTCATTTCTTCACGAACCGGGAAGATTGGTGTTCCTTCAGCTTTTGGATCAAATGCTGTTGAAAGTTTTTTGAGAGATCTTGCTGCATCAATCGGTGCTGATGCTAATGTGCCCATCAAGCCAAGTGCTGGAAGTGCTGCATCGGTTGCTTCTAATCCTGACCATATTGTCGATGCTGCTGCTTGAGGGTATTGACCTTCCCTGAATTGTTGTTGTGCTTTATCCCATTCCTGACCTGATCTAATTGCTGATCTTCGTTGACCTTCGACTGGTGTCATATCCTTGGCAAGACCAATCAATCCTTGTTGAACTGCAGGACCGGCATCCTGGGGTAATGTGGTGTTCCAGGTATTTGCTGCCATCCAGTCTGTGATGTCATCCCATATAGTCGGTGCCCTACCTTGTGTTAAGACAGAACGATTTCGATCATATGTGGTCATTGGGGCATTTGAGGTTGTTGAGGTTGCATCTGTTGCTGAAGCTGCATCTTTGCCATTTCAGTCTGTTGCCGGTTCATTTCCCGGTCCCGTTCCATCATTGCTCTAATGTTTGCTTGATCAATGGTGGTGTTGTGCTTCGATTCCAATTCAGAAATCTTCAACTGAAGTTCTGCTTCAAATTGATCACGTTTCATGTCCTCATCACGCAGCATTTTTTCCCGGTCCAGTTCAAGCTTTGCCTGATCATTGATCATGTCACTTTGGACCTTCTGCATCTGAGCCTGAACGAATAATTCGTCAGGGGTTGGTTTCGGTGGTTCCGGGGGTGGTGGTTGATAATTGGCTGGATCACTGAAGAACTGATTCACATCTTTGTATCCACCCAGGTTCAGCATTTTACCAAGGGTCTGATAATACTGTCTGAGGTTCACTAATGGACCTTCTGGACCCATTTCCTTGATCAATTGTTCCTGCTTTTGAAGCATCGATGACAGGACTGTCAGTTTCTCAGAATCTGATCCTCCACCCAGTGGGATATCGACTGTCACATCCATGGATGCATCCCAGTATCTGGGGTCCATTGGAACCCAGTTATTCCGTAAACGGATCATCTTTTCCCGGTCCTGGTATCTGCAGACCAGTCCTAGAACCCCTTTGTATAAGGGCTTGATTGCTGTTTCAGCCAGGATTCTTCCCAAGAGTTCCATGTGGGCTGCTGCAGCCTTAAAAGTGGCATCGATGGCCACTCTACTGGATGACTGTAGACTTTCTGCATCCATTCCCTGGGACTGTTTTGTGATTCCGGTTCTGGAAGATTTGATTTCATCTAGAAGACCTAAGATTGGCAATGCCTGTTGTCCCACAAATGGCATCGAAAGTTGAGATACAGCAGCCGGGTTTCTTGCTCTGATGATTCCACCGGGTTCTGTATTCATGACATCTTCTAGGGAACACTGACCCTCAACTGCAAGCAATCTGGGTGTCACACTCATGGCCAGACTTTCCATGACATTCCGCAAGATATAGGACTTAACCCTCTGAATGTCGGCTACAATATCAGTGATTGAGGAACCAACTGCAGCATGTGGTTCCGGGTCTGGTGTCATCAAAACAAAGGGCTTGTAATCACATGGTTCATTAACGATCACATGATATTTGTTTCCGACACAAATCAGTCTTCGTAGTTCAGAAATCCCATCCTGATCCACATCCAGGTTCATGAAACATTCGATATACAGAACCTTCCGACTGGCTGGTTCCACATTCGTTGGACCCCGGTTATGTGCTTCGGAATGTCGGGATGTGTATTCCTGATTGACATCGAATTCGTCATCAGTACCGGCATATTCTTCAAGCTCTTCGATGTCATGACCTAAAGCCTGAAGTTCAGAAAGGGTCTTGTATGACCGGTGCCCTACAACTGTTGCTTCATCAACATTCTTTGCCCTTCGATCAATGATAAATTCTTCAGGTGGCAATGCTTCCACCCGGATTCTGCCATCATTCGTTCTTCGTTTGATGATGACATCATAAAGGGGTTGCCCACCTTCCCCTTCTTTTTGGTATGCATCCACCCCCTCAACACCATCAGCACCGGCCAGAGTCTGCACTTGTGCTTCATCTAGACCAGTGTATTTCGATGTTGATACGTTTTCTGTCTTCTCATACCAATACTTCAGGATTCCTGTTCTCTTGATTAGACAATCCTTGAATGCAGCATAGAAATGACTGAAGGAATTCTGGTTTTCTTCAAGGATAATATGGTTGATGTAGTCAGTGGCTTGTTGAGCCATTTCCACATCTTCTGGTCCTCTGGGTGTGAACTGCATGATCTGCTTGGAACCAAAAAAGGTTCTCATCAGAACAGGCATGATCGAATTTACAGTGTCTCTGACATCGTAACTGACAACGGATGAACGACCATCTTCATCCTGTTTGGGAAGGTGACCGGAATAATATTCAGTGGATGTGATCCGGTCTTCGGATAATTCATCGATATAGTCGATTGCATCTTCAAGAAGATGACCGACATAAGCATCGACATCCGATTCATCCATGGGTTCTGGACCATCAAATTCTGGTGGAACCCCGGTCTGGTATCCAGAATCTTCGGAAATTTCTTCTTCTGCCATACCGATGATTGTAGCAGATTCAAGGGGTTACACCCTTGCTGTGAAAAAAAAATAAAAAAAAATGAACTTTCTTTAAAATAATTGTTGACTTTACCCATTGGGTAAACTATCTTGTACTCAAGGTCAGGGAATAAACCCGGATCGAATAAAATCAGAAAGGCAAATATGGAAATGAAACTTTGCAGAAACCACCAGGAAACATTAATCAAAATTCTTAACAAATCTTTGGAAGAAGAATCAAAGATTCCTTATTCAAAAAAGAAAGGTGAGATTCTAGATATTTTGAGACTTGCCCAGTCTTTACAGATCAGGTTTAGAGGGTCTTATAAAACCGATTGCAAAATTGTTTAACATTTAAATTTTTCAGAAAGGCAAATATGGAAACAATCCAATATCAAAATCATCCAAGACAAAAAGAATCATTTATTGAAAATGAAAGAGTCAGACTTTCAAGATTCCAAGATCCAAGGGACATGAAATGGTATGCATTTGTAGAAACTAAGTCTGATGGTTTCCATCTGTTCAGTGGTCCTTGGAAGCAAAAATACAAAGCTACAGACCAAATCAGGACTTGGTATGGGGATGATGACTTAATCTTCTGAGCCGAAACACCCCTTCGGGGGTGTCTGGTCTAGGTTGATCTCTAGATCACTGATGATGGCAGATCCATTAAATTATCCAGAAAGGCAATTATGGACCCAAGAAACAAAGTGATCCCTATGGGTACCCCAGTAATCGTTTACTATTTTGAGGGACCACCCAATGAAACATTCATGGATCATCCCTACTTTTTTGTGGACACTGATATCCAGGAACACTGGGGTGGCAAAGTTGCTGTTGCACCCATCTCCAAAAGTGTGGATGCTTATGTTGTGAAACCTTCAGACATAAAGGATCGATGATGAGTGGATCAAAGATTTATCACATCCGATGGTGTTTAGGGTTTACCCAGAAAAAAATGGCTAAAGATCTAGGAATCTCATTGTATGCTTTCCAATCCTATGAGAATGATAAAAAGCCAATGCCATCCGACATCAAAATAAAAATGCAGAAGCATTTGAAAAAATTTAGCCCGTGGATGAATTTATGACACCCCTGAAAAAGGTCAGATCTGAACTAGGATTGAACCGGGCTGAAATTGCCCGGAAATGCAGCATTCCTTATCGGACCTGGATTAAATGGGAAGATGGGGATCGTAGAACACCAGGATATGCATGGGTGTTGCTGTCCTGGTATCTGCTCAATTCAAGTGCAGTCGAATTTGAACTGAATTTTCTTGAGAAACTGATGAAGGATCACAAACTGTTTGATGGTCTGACTTCAGTCAAACTAATCAAGGAACGGATCAAACAATCGAAACATTCCGTTTCAGAGGTTGATTCCAGGGTTGAGACATCCCTGAAATAATCCCGGCAGTGTTGCTGAAGGTCAGCACAAAACTGTCTGCAAAGTCTGGGCTACCTCTGTGGCCCAGTCTTTTCCGCATTTCATCCTTAGATTCCAATTTAATTCTTCCGGTGCTGTCATAGGTGTATCTTGGGCTGCATAGCTCAAACATCAGCCTGTTGTCTCTGGGGATCTTGCAGTGCCGTTTCTCAAACCAATCCTTTGCTTCATGCCACAATTCAGCCCTTAGATTTTTATAGAGTCCACTAAGGGATGCAGATTCACCGGTGTTGATGCCCTGGACCGGCAAAGATAATTCAAGACCCCGATCCACAATTGCAGCCCCGATTCCGATGACATCACACATGATTGCTTTTGGCTGCATCAGTTCTTCACATGCTTTGTCATATTCCCTGGAAATGGCACCCATTAGCTGCATGGTGTCAAGCTTTGCCCAGGACTTGATTGGTTCTAAGACAGTGTTTCCTTGCCGTTTACAGAGTGCTGATCGATCAGATCCAAATCTGGCAATGTCTAGACCCCAGATGATTGGACCTTCACTGGGTTCGACATCCCGACCTACTGCACTTTCAACTAAGGCATTGGAAATCAGAGTATCATCTGCAGTTTCCGGGAATTCACCAAGAACCCTGATTCGGAAAGTGTTGGAATCCCGACCATATCGATCTTCCATTTCCTTGATGTAATCAGGACTAACCCTGACTGAATCTTCACATGAAACAGTGAGAGTGAACCATTTGTCAGATAATCTTCCGAATGCATCAAAAAAGAATCCTTCAGGCCGGGTTGGGTTCCCAAGACACACCAATGTTGCATCAGCAGCCGACAAGGAACCCCCTGCTGCATCAATCACTGCTTGATCAATCGATGATGCTTCATCAACCAACAAAAGAACCCTGTCTGAATGGATTCCTTGCAAACTTTCCGGGGTTTCCTTCCGACTGGTACGACATGAAATAAAAGATCCAGATGGGTCTGATTTGAGAGTGACCCGGTCTGAATAAGTCTCAAAAAGATTCTTGAGAACCGGGGGTAACCTGATCATCTGGGATTTCAGTTCTGCAAACAATGCATCAAACAACTGGGATGATGTTGGTGCTGTCAGAACTGTTTTTTGAGGGTAATAACAAACAATATTATGGATGGCAATCCAGGCTGCACATGTGGATTTTCCGACACCATGCCCGGACTTTGCTGCACATAACCGGTGCCCGGAATTAGGATTGAAATCATTTTTCGGAATGGCTGCTTCCATTAAGGTTGCTTGCCATGTGTCCGGGGTCTGTCCTAAAACATCTTGGACAAACTGAACAGGCCGATTCTTGTATCGACCAATAAAGTCAACAAAGGTTGAATCTGACATTAAATCGGGTCTAATCCAATACATTCCATGTACATGAGCCGGAATAGCTCAGTACGATTATCGGTTTCCAGTAGCATCTGATAAGAATATCGGACCCTAGTCTTATCAAGGATGCAGTCACAGGTCAGTGCATGTCCCTCTGATGGGGTGACCCCATTGACAATGGTTAACCCATTAAAGCAATGACTCCAGAGTGATCTGATCTGGATGGTCGGATAGGTCCCTGAATACGGAACTGCAAATGCCGGGGTGGCAATCAAAAGAGCCAGAATAATTTTTTTGATCATAGGCTTAGTTCAGAAATCGGTTTTAAAGCATCATCAGGAACCCAGTAAGACCTGGATGTGGTTCCATTATTGTCATGCAACCATTCCGGCTGCTGGAACACAAAATCAGATTCAATCCAGCCCTTGATCAAATACAATCCGAATGATCCGATGACACTCACATACCGGAATCCAGGCTTATCAGTGGTCTTCAAAAACATCTGGTGATCCGGTTTTTTCCGGGTTCTGACTTCAATGTCTTCACCGACATCGGTTGCCCAATGAGATTCCATACCGGAAGGATACTGATTCAACACTTTGGCTACAGCAATTTCACCAAGGGCACCCTCAATCGAATTTCCCCAGAGTCCATGCTTGCCAGGGTCATGATTTTTTGAAATATATTTTTCAAGCATAAAGGTTCCATTCTTCTGGACTTCCCTGATCTGTCTCTGGATTCCAACTAAGGCACCAACCTGGATCTCAGCCGAACTTAATTTGACTTCGATACCATCGATAGATGTTGACCTCTGAGTCCCTGATGATTGTGACACCATATTTGTGTCCAGGTAGACAATCTTTGAGCCATTGACAGAGTTTTTCTGCTGCATGGGTATCCTTGCATTGGGTTAAAGAACAACCCTTGGACCTTATCTGGATCTTGATGTCATCTAAGATCCTTTGATCAGGCTTCCAGGGTAACAAATTTAGGGTCATAGGTCAGAGTGTAAAGATGATCTGGTTCATCAATATCAGTGGCCATAATGATGCCGTTCTGGGATTCACGGACCTTGGCCTGGACCCTCTTGGTGAACTTTCTGTCCCAGTCATTTTCTTCGGTTGAAACTTCAAAACTGATTTTTCTGCCAATCATGATTTTTTCATAGGTATCCATATTGCCTTTCTAGTTATATAACCGATTGGGTTACATTTGGTGTGTGTGGGGTAGGCCAGTGGGCACCCCCCATTTCCTAACACCGGGGGGGGGTCTGCCGATCACCCGGCATATGCTGATACTGTCGCTTGCCCAGCATATTTGGAAGACCCCCGGATCATCTATCCGTATGTCAATCCTTCCAACCCATTGATAACACTTCGATCATAGCATATGTCGAACCTGATATTGTTGTCTGGTAACGATTGAATGCATATTAGGAACGGGCACATACGCAACACAAGGGAATGGCTAAAGCAATGTGTGACATCAGTCAACAAGCCCCAAAAGCTCCACACTTTTCAATTAAGCCCAACCTATAAAGATTAACCATTAACTGATCGGGGCTTGCCGAATCCTCTGAGTTTCACAAACTTATTCCCTTTCAACCTCACTGCTTTCCTTCTCTTCTTCTTCCGTTGCTCACCATAATGCAGCACCCTGTTTCCGTTCTGATCATTGTGCCTGATGGAATACAGACACTCAGGTGACACCCCCAGATATTCTGCTTCCAGTTCCAGAAGGGTCATCGATCAGCCTAGATCAAACCTCATTTTGCCATCGTACCCGACCTCTTGAAGGATCTTCCCACATCTTTCACACCACTCCATTAAAATCCCTTTCTCAAGTGATGTTCTAGTCTTCTCATGGCTGCATTGTTCATTCTTCTTTCTTTCGATGGCATCGACCCAGTCATCATCCTTCATGCAACGTCTGCTTCGTAATACATGGCTGTCAATTCTTCTTCAGTGATGTATCGATATTTCTTTGACCCAATCGGATCTTCGATTCGGATCTTCCCTTTGTTGGATGATTCCTTCCGATAGTTCATGGTTCCAGATGCATGTTTTGCTCTGAGATTTGGAAGTCTCTTTGGATCTGCTCTCAGCTTATCCATGTATTCCGGTGTTTTGTTAGCAGCCAACAGGCATCCACATGACATCGTATTGTCAGGACTCACATGATCTGCTCTGATCCGTTTCTGGTTACCACAATCACATTCATAGAGGTTGTATCTTCTGGTCTTATGAGTGTGACTGTAACGGATCAAAGTAAGTAAAGTTCCCGGAATCCTGCCGGTCATCTGAGGTTTCTTTTTCGGTGTATCTGAGTTCTGGATCATATTGTTTTGTTTCTTCGTTCAGGATGATATCAATCACTTTAGAATACCCGGCTATGTCCACTAGATTGTCTCTGGTTGGTCGAAACATCTGACGGGCCATCTTTAAACCAACCATCATCAATCCAACTGTTTCCGGTGGAATAGGATCTCTTTCCAGGATGATCCCCCAGATCTGTCCGATTCTGGTGCAGTTATCCTTTGGATGGTCGTATGCCCATTGTCGATCACCGGCAACCAATCGTTCTGCTTCTTCAAGGATGGTTTCTGAACTTATAGTCTTCGCATTGTTGGCATATATCTGTGTCCTTAGTGTGTTGTCTTTTGCATTCATGGCAGGTCTTCGTACTGTAGTTGATCGGATCTTGTGATTCGGGCCATCTTCTGATGAACCTGTTCCTGAATTCTTTTGATTGCTTCATCATCAAAACCTCGAAAGATTTCTGGTTCTAGTTCCTCAGTCAGATCCAAAAGATCATCCAGTGCAAAGATCTCATTCCAATTCAGTTCCAGTCGGTACAGTTTCTCCGTCATTTCCAGGCAATCGTTTTGGTTCTGGGGTTATGTTAATTGCCTTTCTGTTCATTAAATCTTGCAGAGCTTTGAGATGCTCTGCATTGGTGTCAGTGACTTTCATATCAATCTGGGTCTTCTGACCATAGACTTGTGGTCCATATTTCTCAGCAAGCCATTGCTTGGTGTTGATGATGGTCTTCCCGGCACTTGGATCGATCAGTCCATGTTCCAGTTTGTTCATGGTTTCGTTGATGTCATCGATCTGCTTTTCTGCAAGCATCACTCTGAGATCATCCCATCGTTTTCTGAGATCAGGTTTTGTACTGATTTCCTTCATCAGACTGTGGTATGAAACATTTGCATCCTTGGCTGCTGTCTCAACAGACTTCTTCATGTTTCCGACATTCAGATACTCATCAAATAATCGGTCCCAGAATTCTGGGTCTGCAAAGATCCTGGCCTGTCTTGCAAGCCTTGCTCTTCTGACTGGTCTACCGGCCATCAGTTAATCCCCCCGGCATCACATGCTTCCAGTTCTGCCATGAACCATCCCTTCAGTTCATCTAGTTTCCCGATTATTTCGTCAGGCATTTCTTCAAGGATTGCTGAGTGATGAAGGAAAGAAATCAGATCCCCGTAAAGGATCACTTTCCATTTGTGTGGGTATTCGTTCCGTAATCCATCCAGGCAATATCCCAGGACTTTCATCAACACTTCTTTCTGTTCGTCTGAAGATTCAGTCGCAATACTCATGGACCCCCAGAACTTTGAGTGATGATTTATCCAGGTGCAGCCCGGATTTGATGGGTCTGAGATAGACCCTGACTAGACCTTCAGGCACCCCAGATTCTCTGGTGATCTGGACATGTCTCAGACAATTGTCATTGTCATAGACTCCAGCAACTTCAAGGGCATCAATCAGGACTTTGGTGAGATTATCCAGATCAGCATCTGGACCCTTCCTTTTTGGATAATGGGCACTGATGGCCATAGCCAATTCAGTCCCATTCTTGAAGGGTTTTAAGCCATGCTCTGCACGGGCTTCCATCCAGTCCAGAGTGACCTTTGAAATATAGTCTCTGGCTTGTTTGGTTTTGACTAATCGTTTTCCAACTGGTTGCCAGTACCCGTTAGCACTAACCGGCCAAGGTAGATCCAGTTTTATCTCTTCCATGAGATTTTTTGTGTTTGGTTTTAGCTTCTTCCATGAGCCTATGCAGCCTTGACCTTTGTTCCGGGGTCATCGGCTTAATTCTCTTTTCACCTTCGATCATTTCGTACATTGGGTCCCAAGTGATGGCCATGGATCTATCCCAGTCATCACCTCTTTTCCGGGTGCCAGCATCAGATCTGATATCAGCAACAGTTGGAAACCATCTGGATCTTCGGATGTGCCTATCAAATCCATCCTGGATCTGAAGTGGTGTCAGATCTGATAATCCTGATTTCCAGAGTGCTATATCAGCCTGATCTAATTTGCCATGTTCCCGTACATGGGCTGCATAATTCTTTTCACATGCTTTCAGGCACTGAAGCAGGGTCTGAAGTGTGATGTCATTCATGATCTTCTCTTCCACACCAGATGCATTTGGGAATGATTTCGATCCTAACGTAGTAATTCATGATGATCCAAAGCCCACCGGTGATGATGCTAACTAGGATTGCTATGAGCATCCAAACTACGATCACTGTCCAATCCATGTGACTCCTGATTTAGTTCACCAGAACAGCACTCAAAATTTGCTGAACCACAATGAGTGCAATGATAATGACCATGACAGAACTGTAACCCGATTCTGTGACAGAATTGGCACTGTTCCTGTTCCAGGGTTTTCATTAGCTCAACATAATTTCAGGTTCTTCTTCGGGATCTCTTTTGATGACTTCCAGAATTTCAGAGTGTCGTTCCATGACATCTGTCAACATCTGCAGTGTTCCCAGAAGTTCTTTCTGAAACTCTGGTGTCATCTGATTTTCTTTTATTTCTGCAAGTTCACCTTTGATTTCTGCAAATTGGGATTCAGTCATTGTGTTACACCTTTCTTTTGAATATTCATCCATTCCAGATCCAATGCTGATGTCATGTCTCTGGATCTCTGCTGCTGTCTGGGCTTGTCTTCAATGATGTCGAATCTAATGCCGATCCATTGTCGGTTCATCGATTCATTGATGACATGAACAACATCCCGGCCTTTCATGAACTGGTTCCGAATCATGGACAGTGCCCGTTGACCGGCCTTGACTGAATTCCAGGGTTTCAGGTAGCCATCCCGGTCTGCACATTCTTCCTGCTTATAACAGACCCACTCTGACCAGATATCTTCAAAGGTTTCTAGGTGCTGCAGTTCTTCTGGGATGATAGTTCCATCCAAGATTTCTTCTGCTGATGGTGGTGTTATTTTTGGCATATCAAATCCATTTGAAATACCCCCTCTTCCAAAGGGGGTTTGGGGGTTTTAATTATTTACTAAGTTTTTTTTTATTAATAACCCTTTATATATTATTAATAATATACCCGTGTGTGCGTAGCAGATATCACTCAGGAATCAACTCAATTTTTCGGCTCTTGAAAAGATCAATGACTGCCCGGTTTTTCTGAGCCTTTTCAGGTAGTGTCTTGAAGAACTGATCAAGTGCTGCTTTGGTTTTTTGTTCCTGCACCTTGGACTTGATAGATGACAAAGAATTAGATTGGCCATCAGAATCTCCAGATCCACCGCTATTAGCATTTTTTGATGCTTCGGTACCATCATCATCCATATCAGCTTCCTTTCCACCTGACAGGCTTAGAATCGATTCTATGCTATACCTCTTTGCGTATGTGATATTGGAACCGATTGACTGAGGATCTTGTTTGACTGGATTGAGAATGTATTCAAACTGAATAAACTGTCCTGATTCATGGGCCAGTTTTGTGATCAGTTTATCACCGGTCGGCATTTGAAGAATCATCAATCCATTTTCCAGTAGTGGTCCGTTTACTTTTTTCAGTAGACCTTCCAGACTGACATATTCGTTTTTCAGAAAAGGATTGGTTGCATCATATTTTAATATTGAACCAATCTTTGCCTTTGCTTTGATCAAACTAGGCATCAGTTTTGTTATGTCAGATTGCATATAGTTTTCAGATGGTGTCATCGTTTTCCCTTTTGAGTGTAATGGTTAGAATGCCTTCATGGTATGACTTTAGTTTGTTCCGATCTTCATCATTAGTGCAGTTGCACCATTGATGATATTTATCGATGCCTTTTTTGATTTTCTCTCTGGCTTTTTCAATCCAGGAATCTTCGATTCGATACAGTTGAACATTCCATGGCCAGTTCTTTTCACATACCAAAAAAAGAAAATCACAATCCTGCCCAGTGATGTCTTTTATTCCATCGATATACCATGCAGCTTGTATATCGTAATCGTATTTGAATACATCTCTTCTGAAGGATTCCGGGCTTCCTTCTCTCATGAACTTGGCATCAATAATGGTGTCGATCTGAGGAAGGAATCGGTCCAGTCTGCAACAAGCATCCACACCTAGATCATGTCTCCAGAATCCTGAGACTTCATTGTGACCCTGAAGACCGTTGGCCATCAGTTTCTTGGCATAGGGGTCATTCAGAATGTTTTCTCTCCACCGGAGTGCCCGTGTGAATTCGTCCTGGCTCATTAGTTCTTTTCCTTCGGCTGCTGCTTGCTGTTCAGCCAACCTTTTCATTTCCTTGCCTTCTTTGGTCCGTCCATCGACTTTCGGCATACAGATATACCGATCATGCACATCATTAAATTCTAGGACTGTTGTATGCCCCAGAGTTCCTTCCTTGAGTGCATCAGATTCTGGTCTGAGATCATTCAGTTCATTGTGGTTGATGGACCCTGTTGAATTAGGTACATAGTTCTTGATTTGAGAAGCATGAAGAAATCCAGGCATGTTCAGATAATCATCAAACGGAAGATTATCGATGAGTGCCGGAAGTTTGTTGACAGTTTTTATGGGCATGTTATTATCTTTTGTTCCTATGAAATTTGCCTTTCTGGGAATTTAAAACCCGACACTGGATCGATCATCTGGTGCCGGGTTTTTTTGTTTGGTGCAGCTTTGCCGGGGATAGAGCACGGAAAAAACCCAGATGCTGCTTGGTCCATGGTTATTTAGTTTTCAATGCTGACTGGTTTTGGTTCAGCTTTGTGGAATGCCACTCTGGACTGGGCCACCTTGCATTTATAGCATGTGAAAGGTGTGAGAAAACCATTCACAACCTTCCAGAATCTTCCCAAGTTTTTGCATTGCTTACACTTAGTCATCAGCTTTTTCCATTTGGGGAACACCACCACGCAAAGTGATTTGGACTCTAGGCTTCCCCTTCACCCAGGCATTCCATGCAACCATGATCATGGCTAAACGATTTGCTGGTGTGAATTTATGCCCTGATTGTCCTTGCTGCACCAATCTCTGATAAAGAGAGTGTGATGCTGTCCCAGGTTTTCCAGAACAGTTCACAAATTCATTTAGAAATTCAGTGGCAAATTCTAAGGTAAGATCACCTAGTTCATTTGCCTTGAATAAGAATGCTGCAAATACTGTTGATGGAATTATCCTGAAGGATTTCTGGATGTTTGCTGCTCTTTCAGTCAACGGACTAACCATCGGATGCTCTGCAGCATATCTGATTGCCTGTTCAATCGTTTCCGATTTTGAAAGTCTGTTGCAGATGGGTGGGGAACCTGAATCTGTGATTCCAACATTCACCCTATTCACAACACTATCAGTAAGTTGACCATTGTTATATAGACAGACCAACCGAATACCGGATGCCATAATCTTTGGCCTTTTATAACCTAAGACTGTAAGTGCATCCCTGGCTGATCGACCTCTTCCAAGATCCAGTTTTCTGAAATCATCAACCGGGCAATTCTCAGCAACAATGAATTCCTGAGTGGTACCTGATTGCTTAACTGCTTCCAATCGATGTTGACCATCCTGAAGATTCCCTTCAGTGTCGATTCTTATCATTGATGCTGATCCAGCCCATTTACCACTGGACATATCTGCTGCATATTTGTTTACAAAGCTTTGGGATAAATCCCGGTTGCTTATGTTCCCTGCAAGCAGGGCACTGGCCTGATCAGGGCCAATATTTTTGATCTGAACATTGACTGTCATAGTTGCCTTTCTGGAATTGACAGTTTCAAATTTGATATGCTTAAAAGGGCATATCATCTTCTACAGCAGCCCCGTTGGCTGATGCAGTCTCACCGGCCTGGGAAATTCTCCATGCCTGGATTGTGTTGAACCACTTATCAACACCTTGTGGATCAGTCCACTTCCGACCTTTCAGATTAAATGAAACTTCAACCGGGTCGTTCACTTTGTACTGATCCAGGATTCCTGTTTTGTCCTGGGTGAATTCCATTTTGATGTACTCTGGATATTCCGGTGTACCGGCTTCCAAAACGAATTCACGTTTCTTAAATTTCTCTGAGATCACTTGCTCATCGAAAATCTTTTGAATCACACCACTGATTTGAAGGTTCTCCATGGATGTTTCCTTTCTGCTGTCTGAGTTGCTTTGTTGATAACCTCTTGGTATTCGGTTTGACCTTCTGCTTCCATTTCGTAAAAGGTAGGCAAACCGAATGCTTTGAACGATGGGAGTTTTTGAATGACTCCACCATTTCGCAGGAATGCCTCAATGGCTTTTTCGATCTTCCGATGTTCTTCCTGCTTTTCATTTGGGATTTCCATTAATTTTGAATTTCCGCAATTTGGTTCTGGACTGCCAGATTCCTTTCTTTAATCAGTTTAATTGCTGTATCCCTGATTTTTGCATTCAAGCTATCATCAAGGATTCGGCAAACATCTGGCTTGCTGCATCCTGAAGCTGTAGCCACATCACTCAGCGTGATACCACTTTGCTTCATCAGATTCTTTATTGATACTTGCATTGTTATAACGATTGTTATACTATTATTTAAAACATCATTGATGAAGATGGTATCAAAGATGATGCATATTGCAACACTTTTTTTAAAAAAGTTACCATGGACATCAAAGATGCTGAAATAGCACAAAGATTTCAACACCTTATGTGTGAAAAAAATTTTACTCAGCAAGAATTAGCAGAGTTGCTGAACTTCAGTAGACCCTATATTAGTTCTGTTTTGACTGGTCGGAATGAAATGTCAGGCAGAATTCTTCGGTCACTGGCAAACCATGGTTGGGATATCCATTGGATACTCACCGGTAAAGCAAAGGAAAGCACATGTGATCGATGTGTTGAATTAGAAACCCGGCTTGAGCAAACAGAAAGACTGATTCAAATCATTACTGGAAAGGCAAAAAATGAGAGCAAGATCTAGAGTTCATGGCATCCTTGGATTAGCCATCCATGGGAATTTCTATAAATTCAAGGAATACCGGAAAGGAATTAGAACCAAACCGGTTACGTTATGCAGCATCAAGGATGCTACCCACACAGCAGCCGGTAGAAAACGAAGGGAAGATCAGATTGCCGACTATCTTCAAAGGTTAATCGATCAGAAAAAAGAGGAATCTGCCAATCAGGTGTCCATGATTTCCAAGGTATCAACCGACTGGTTGACCTATGTCAAGAATACTCAGAAAGCAGCAACATGGTCAGAGTATCAGACTGCATTGGAATATTACCAGGATGCTAATGAGGACCACCCAATTCAGCAACTAACACTGGACCACTGGGGGAATTTCCAGAAAGGAATGGAACTTCTGGCACCGGCAACCATTGCCAAACACCAGCAAGCCTTCAAGGGCTTCCTTAGTTATGCATCTATGAAATATGAGATTCCGAAACTGGAACTCAAAAAGATTTCGGTGCCTGATAAAAAGATCAAAGATTATAGTCCAGAAGAAATCAAAAGGATTGAAGAATATGTCATTGACCGGAAGATCCAGGACCACATTAGA
>VTLG01015603.1_pt1 | contig 38066 bp, 61 predicted proteins | sample 4694571 | NCBI WGS metagenome assembly VTLG01 (sample SAMN12604809, study PRJNA352737) | marine metagenome | biome: ENVO:00000447; feature: ENVO:00000209|ENVO:00000569|ENVO:01000036; material: ENVO:00002151; isolation source: viral sequences binned using virsorter ...
CCCAAGTATTAAATACTTGGACAACGATAGTGAAAGGTAGGTAGTAGTTTTGCTTGATTGCGACAATCCTCTGTATCAATCAGGCGGCGTATGAATGATAACCAACTACTTGATTTCTATACTGCTACCTACCCACAAACCTGCTCCGGTCACCCCGCAGCAGAAACTTAAAAGGAGACATTTATGCGAGAACACGACAAAAAGATATTCGAACTGCTGCTAGCAGAAATATTTAAAAATAAAATAATGCTCGAAGAGATTGAAAGAGATATCTTCGGAGAGATGCAATACCTCGCAGATATGCCGGAAGGTATAAGAGGTGAAACAGTGGGAGATTTTGAAGAAAAAGTTGGCCGTAATAGATATAAATACGGCCCTATCGTCTTTGATGAGACTATGTTAAGTCCTCCCGCTATAAGAGAAAACGTATTGGAGAGAAAAAAGAGAAAATGAGCAAAGAAGAAGAGAAACTTGCTAACGATATAGACCCAGAGGAAGTAAAAATTGTAAGCAGTAAGTTTGACGAGAAAATGTATCGTTCAGCAAAAGAAGAATTAGAAGAGAGTGGTATTAAATTAGATATAAAGATAGACCACCGTGAAGGAGAAAATACCGGAGAAGTTGTTGTAGGCTATGCTTTGGATGAAGGAGAAGATTACAGTTTCCTTGACCCCGAGCCATTGACTGGATATACTTTGCTGGAAGAGATTAAATTTTGTTTGTATGGTTGTCAAGCAGAATTAAAAAGATTGGAGAAACTAATAGAAACATACGAAGATGTCAGCAGATTACAGTGATGAACCTGCTTGTGTTAGACGTGGCACAGGCTGGATTGATTTTTCTACAATAGAAAAGAAACGAATAAAGCGTCGTAAAGTAAAAATAAGGAGAAAGAGAAATGAAGAGAAACTACATAGTAGAACTTGATATAAGAGATATGCAAATGCTAGAAATGTATAGAATGGGATTAGAACAACAACATCCTGTTAGTGAAGTTGATACTGCTTTACACGATATTTTGTGGCAGATTAGTGAACAGTATCACGAGAGAGAAGCAGAGAGGAATTATGAGGCAATTAACTAAAAAAGAATATACTGAAATGTATGAATCTGATGGTTATTCTGGGCTACCTAAGTGTAAATGCTGTGGTAGAATAGATACTGATTTTGATATGTATAATGAGGTTATAGATGAGTGAAACGTTAGAAGATAAATACCAATATATGTGTGAATTGGTTGAGGACCAAGCACGAGAAATATTTGAATATAAAAAGATAATTGCTGGTGCTCAAAAGGTAGAAGAAGAATTGGAATACTTTGTTCAAAATATTGCTGCTCTTATTTATTATCAATGTTCTTTGAGAGACCAAGACCAATGGTTAAAGCGAGTAATGGATAAAGGTATTTGGGAACCTGAAGCCATTGAGGAAGAAGAATGAGATGTGTAAGGTGTGGTAAAGATTATATAGGTATGAAACAGCATCATAAATTTAATTGCCCTCACTGTGGGAGTGACTAATGGTTTGTGTAGATTGCTCTTGTGAAAGATGTGAACGAGCAAAGAAGGAAGAAATGGACCGATTCAAAGAGCAGATGAAAATTGAATACCCTGATTGTGTAAAATGGCAGAATGATGATTACAGTCCGTGCTTTTGTGTGAGGTGTTTAGGATGAAAAATTGCCCGAAGTGTAAAGAACAAGCAAAGTTCGATGAAGGTAATTTAGAAATGGATATATTAGCACATTACTATTGTAGTGAATGTATGGTATGGACTGAAAATAGACACACTAGCATTTGGACTGACGGTTGTGATGAATTTTATAGTAATGGAAAGGAAAGGAGTATTTGGAGATAATGTATAGCAACGGCGATTACGCAAAAACAGGACCGCATTTTAGAAGAGGTGGTTATAAACTTTGGAATTGGTGCGTTAAATGTGAGTGTGTATGGGAAAAGAAAATTAGCTGGTGTAGAAAATGTAATTCCCGATTAAGGTTTGGAGGGCGTTATATTAGTAGAAGGGAGAAAGAATTAAAAAATGCTCCTAAAGAACAGGTGGTGTATCAAGGATGAAAATATTACCTTATAAATACAGAGTAGCGATAGCTTTTTTACATTTTATAATGAGATTATTAGATAAAATATACGAAGGTGAGGACATTTGGGGTCCAGAAGAGCCGTGGTGGGATACACAATGAGAATTAAAAGGGCGGTAGAAGAGTTATCTTTTTTTACCCTGCCGTTATGGGAAGTAAAGGTGAAGAAAAAATGAAAATAGTCACTTGTAATACGTGTAGATGTAAGTTAGTATTTGATTATGTGAGATATAGAGACACCGCAGGTAATCCATATTGTCACATATGTTATACGAGGTTGTTAGTATGACATTAACTGAATGGTTGATGTTTGTAGCAATAATAGATGGTCCGATATTAGGATTATTATATATGCTGTGGAGGAAGATAAGATGAATTTATTAACAGACCACGAATCTGGTTTAATTGCTGGGTTTATGTTTGGGTTAGGTATAGGAATAATTATAGGATATTATATTTTATGAAAGTAGTAGTAGATAATGTAGAGATATTAGATATAACGCTCGGTTTATATGGTAATGTTTTTGTTCGTGTTAGAGATATAGATGGATATGAATACGCAGGTGAACTCACGGAAGTGATGGAAGATGAATGAATTATGCTTAATATGTAAACATATTGTCACTCCGTATGGAGGGATGATTAAAATCGAAGGAAAATCAATGCATATGGAATGTGCTATGATGGAATTTGAAAGTGAAATAAGAAAAAGAGAGGAATAAAATGAGAAAAAATCATATATTAGTGAAAGAGACAGGAAGCACAGCTTGTGGTATAACACAGCTATCTGTGCAGGAAAAATACCATATGAGTAAACCATATTGGAATAAATATATTACTTGTTCTAAGTGTAAGAAGGAGTTAGATAATGGCTCGTGTATGGCGTGAAGGTGACAAGTGTCCGATAGGGCCGAGATTCACATCAGGTGGTTATGACAAGTGGAATTGGTGCTCAATATGCACTGCAATTTGGGACAAAAAAACACTGCGTTGTAAAAACTGTAATCAAATGACACGAAGTAGAACAAGGTGGAAGTAATGAAACACAGCGCTTATTGTGAGAGGTGTGGTTATGAAACTCCATTAGTAGAAGATGAAGAAGATATTGATTGGGAATTATTAGAGATACATCAGGAGTTTTGTAATGGCTAACGTAGGAGTATGCCGTAAATGTAAATATGAATGTCCTATTTCAATAGACCAACTATGTTATGTTTGTGCTGATGAGGTTTTTCAATAATGGAAGATATATGTGATTTTGTTGACGGCAGTGGTATTACTGAATGCCCTGACTGTGGTGAGATTGTAGAACCTGAATTTGATGAAGAAACACAAATGGATAAATGTCCTTACTGTTATAATGGCAAATATATGTATGGTGATGCGTGAAAGTTTGCTATATTTGTAAGAAAAATAAGTGTGAAGAACTTTTAGACATTTATTGTTTAGATTGTCGTTGGGATATACATCACAGTAGACGGTGGGATAATAGAGACCTTTCGAAAGAAGAGTGGAAACTATTATATAGAAGGTTGAATAATAGCTAAATTAAGCCAATTAAGCACTTGTTTAATCAAGCATATGTTTATAGCATATTTGCTTAATTAAGCTGCGAGGAAAGAATGACTGAAGAAGAAATTATAGAAAACGAAGAAGATTTGTTCGATATGGCAAATGAAGAGAAAGAAGACAATGTAGTTATTAAGAGAGAACTTAAGTTTGCTACATTTGAATATGATGAGACTGAGAAAACAATTACGATTGAAACAAGGTCTACTGATGTTCCGCAACAAAACATACACGAAACTGATGAACAATATGCAGAACGTCTAGATTCACACGAAGCCCCAACAAATGGTAGAATAAAACTAAATAAAGTTTATAGTTTTGCTTTGCTAAGATTTGTTATAAGAATAGCTCAAAGAAATTGGTTTAGGAAATTAAAGAAATAAACCAGCGGGGTGAACGGCAGCACATAAGGTGATTTAAATGAGAGAAGGAAACATTAAACCTGAACTATTACAAGGAAATGCTTTAGATGTTGTTAAGGAGCTAGATGATGAGTCAATACAATGTGTTGTCACGTCACCGCCTTATTGGGCTTTACGTGATTATGGTAATGAAGGGCAATTTGGTTGTGAACCAACAGTTGAAGAATATGCTAACAATTTAGTAAAATTATTTGAAGAGATTAAACCAAAATTAAAAGAGGATGGAACAGTATGGATAAACATAGGAGACAGTTATGCCGGGTTTTCTGGTAACACAGGCGGTGCTACAGGCAGTGATAAGAGAGGAACGCGAAACGCTTCCATCATTAAGAAAGGAGCTAACCTCAAAGAACGAGACCTTATTGGTGTGCCGTGGGTGGCTGCGCTGGCCCTCAGAGAAGCAGGATGGTATTTGCGTTGTGACATTGTATGGGCGAAACCTAACCCCATCCCTGAAAGCGTTAAAAATAGACCCACGCGCTCGCACGAGTTTATATTTCTGCTGTCGAAAAATCCCCAATACTACTACGATATGGATGCCATAAGAGAACCACTGAAGAGTAAGATTGGACCAGCTGTTAATAAGAAAGGAGAAAGACAAATAGTAGGTAATCCTAAAGGAAAGAACTCAAGAGATGTGTGGTGGATAGCACCTAAATCTATTCGTAATTCACATATTGCTGTGTTTCCCCCAGAATTACCTAAGAAATGTATATTAGCTGGGACTAAACCCGGCGATATTGTATTAGACCCATTTTCAGGTAGCGGCACTACTTGTAGAGTAGCTCGTGAATTAGGGAGAAAGGGAATTGGTATTGAATTGTCAGAAGAGTATCATAAACTAGCAATGAAATTAACATTTGGAGATAACAGTTCATTAGAGGATTTTCTTTGAAAGAAGTCCTTATATTTTTGTTCTTTTATTTCTTTTGGCAGAAAGTATTTATGGAGATGAAAAATGAAAACTAACAATTATACAGGTAAGAATTTTGAGTGGGAAGTGAGAAAATCACTGAAAGATGCTGGATGGTGGTGGTTTAGAATACAAGATACGAATGACGTATCGAGATTCGTTAAGAAAGCCATATCTGAAAAACAACCCGGCGATTTCTTTGCGGTTGCTGATGGTTTACCCATCTTAATAGAATGTAAAACTAGTAGGAATAAAACTTCTTTTCCACTTTATTATAATAAAACACCAGCAATTCCAGAACACCAGATACAATACGCATTAGATTTAGTAGATGCTGGTGGTGTTGCTTGGTTTTTAGTGAGAAGAGATGAACCTCGTAATAAAAGAGTGTTTGCATTAAGTCCTCATCAAGTTAGATTAATGTATGATAGTGCCAGTAGAAAGTCAGTTAAATGGCACGTTATAGAGACTTTAGGAATAGAATTAGAAAGATTATCTAAACCTGTAAGATACGATATAACAAAACTTTTAAATACTACTTTAGGTTAAAAAATTTGAGGATGCGAGGCTACACAACTGGGGTAGTCCAAACCGTTATCCAAGCAGGTGAAATTGATTCCTGTGAGCCGTCGGTAAGCATTCTCATTAGGTAAATATGTCATTAATTAAAGACTTTCTGGGACTCGTCGATGAAGATAGCGAAAACATAACTATAGATTCGTTATTTGATAGCGAAGTAGAAAGGTCTGTCTATGATAAATGGATTAAGATATTTACTGATTTAAAGCCAGTGGCTATAGTGCCAATGCTTGCACAAATCACTGAAACCTATAAAATGAGTAAAGAGGAAGAAATAATAGTCCTTGCTTATGTAAAATATTTTGAGATAAACATAATGAAAATTAACAAGTTTATGCAAGATGGGTTAGATGGATTAGAGGGAGTAGAAGGAAAGGGAAATGAAAATAAAAAAACTGAATACAGCGGGTCAATGTTTGGATAAACAATTCGAAAACATCTGGTCTAAGAATGGAAAGACAAAGCAAAAGTTAATGGATAAATTAAGAACTCGCAAAATAGAGCAAACTTATGATAATTGCCGAGATTATTTTCTTGGCCGTTACGTGTGGATTGTGGACTCGAGAACTGGAAATGGAGAGCATATGAATATAAGAACAGAACAAAAAGCATTACGGAGACTAAACTATGGAACCACACGCACAATGGAGAACAAATATAGAAAGAAGAACAGAAAGCCTTACAAGTGATTGGTGGCCTTTTGTTGAAAATATAAAGGAAATATTAGATAAAATGGATGAAATGCATCACGAATTTAATATGCTTGAAAACAAAGTAGATGAAACTATGGGAATGGTTAAGGGCTTGTATAAGTCTTTACATAAAGTCGGTCTATTCGATAAAGAATTTAAACTTAATTGGAAGGCTGTCGAAAAAATTAATGAGGTCATAAATGACGAAAGAAATGAAGGAAGAGAAGAATCCACCGAAAACTGAGCAAGAGAAAAAAGAAAGATATATGTCTTTGTTTTATGATGCCTTAGAAGAGAACAAACTCTTAAAGGGCGGAAGAACACACAGATTAAGTATAGGCGGCGTATCACTAGAGATTGTTCCTAGTGCTAAACTATCACCTAAACAAGTATTTAATATGTATATCAATTTCTTAAAAGAACTTAAAGAACTACACGGCGATAAACACTTATTCGCTGCAGTTAACAAAGAGAGTGGTGAAAACCCATTTGATGGACTATTCGGTTAATGCGTGGAGCAAGAGACGGTGTAACACTTGGTAAATGCCAATGGTGTAATCGTAAAATAGTAGAAGGAAATTTAGAATCATTTAGTAAGATGGCTAAAATAATTAATACCAAATGGTATTGTGGTGATTGTATATATTCAATCAAACCATTAGTCGATGAAATAGCTGAACATTACAAAACAATGGAAGATATTTCAGACGCATTTGGAGAGCCAGTGAGACTCGACCCTAAGACGGGTCGTTTAGTAAGAACCTAAGTTTTATATACTTAGGTGATTAATGAAAATGGAGGTAATTATGCCACAACAGCAAAATAACAAATTAGATGAAATGGTTGGCCTGTTCCGTAATGAGAGCAAGAAAGGCGAGATTTATTACTCCGGAAAGACCAAAGATGGTAAAGACGTAGTAATGTTCCGAAACTCTTATTGGGAAGAGGGAAGCAACAAGCCTTATTTCAGACTATATAACAAGGAACCACTTAGCCAAGATTGAGCTTTAGTGATTGGATAAAGTCTGACAAAAGCGAGAGAGTCTGGTTAGAAGACTCAATGACCGCTTTAGGGCAGTTTGCGTTTGTTAACCCTTTACACAGAGTAAAACACTATGTGCAGAGCAAAAACAGAAGAGTAGACTGCTGGGCAGAAAGAACAGGTAAGTGCATATACTGTGAAAACGGTATAATGAAGGTAAATGATTATACTTATGGTATTTTCACCGAGAAAGGAGATAATACAATAAAGTATATGGGAAGTGTAAATTTATCTACTCATACACTTATACAGAATATATTTTCAGATTTGTTTGACAATAATATAAATCCTTGTGATTTAGTTTTTGAGATAACCAAAACAAAAATTACTAATCTGAATGGTAATAAAGTTTCGGGTTATGAAATCAAACGTAGTGATGAAGAAATGTTCGTGAAGGAAGTGTTTAGACCCTCTCCACTAAACGCTTTTCAGAATATAGTGAGAGATTTCAGGTGGGTTGTTCCAGAAGAATTGGTTGTTAAGTTAGTCGATTTAGATGGACACCCCATCAGTCTTATTGATTTATTTCTTAAAATAAAAGAGATAAGCAACATTGAAGATAATACAGCAAAAAAATATGCTATTAGACTATTAGAGAATGGAGTGGTTGACTTGAAAAAAGCTAAGGAGTTTAGAAAATGAATAATAATGAAAGAGCAATAGAAATGACACATCACTGTGTTAGAAATAATACTATACTGGAAGATATACACGCCGGTAAGTCATTACCTGACAAATATATGGAAGGTTATAGTAGAATTACTGACGAAGAGATGAAACAACTTATGCAAGAAATAATAAGTAATATTGAAACGTGTTTGGAGACACCTATTTTAGATATGATATTTGATACAGGAATCTTTAAAGCACCAAAGGAATGGACAGGAATTAGATGAGCCAATTTGAATTAACAGATTTAGTTAGATATTTTCATAACGTAAGAAATGAAAAAGGAGAGCACGTTCCTATCATAGGAGAAGATAAACTTGCTGTAACAGCTGCTTTATCTTACCTATTAGAAGATACGAATTTTATGATTAACGCTTATAGTGGGACTGGTAAAACTGTCATTATGAATGCTGTTTTTAATTTACTGAAGGATACTGGAATACCTTATGTAGTAATAGAGCAAATGTCTGAGACTGCTTTATGGTATGATATGGACAGAATTAATCAGTCTCGCTTTTTAGCAATACCAGAAGCACAAAAATGTCCAGAAGCTATTATTGAAATTTTAAAGACTTGGGCAGATGATAGAGAAGCAGTAAGAAAAAGAACTGACGTAACGATACAAGATGTTAGAGAACAAGTATTATTTCCTAAGTATGTTTTTGTATGTAAAGCTGTAGAAAATAAAAGAGGAGATGCATTTTTAGATGCTGAGTTAGAGAGACGTTATATGGTAACTCATACTAACCCAACAGTTAAACAAACCGAAGACGTTATAAAATATAAATTAGATACTTTTGCTAAACCTCACGAAGATTTAGTTACTATGGAAGATAAAGAAATAGATGCACTTAGAAAACATATTGCTGATTGTATAATAGAAAGAGATGACACTAGGGGTGTGAAAATAAGGAACCCTTGCGCTCCCTTTTTATATGATTTAATACCTACTTTATTTCCTATAGCTAGAAGTAAAGTTCATTATTATCTTAAATTAATTAATGCCGTTGCTAGATTTTATCCCGGCGAATTAGTAAGAGTTGAAAGAGATGGTGTTACCTACGGTTTGATAACTCCTAAACATAATTGGTTAGCTACTCAAATTTATATTGATACGTTTGTAACAGAATGTTTACAAATGCCATCACACGGAGTAGATATTTTAAAATTAATACCTGATACAGAAATTGATAAGTATGGGATGGTTACAAGCGAAGTAATTAAAATGTCTAAGAAAGAAATACAACAAGCTGCTAGACAAGCAGGGTTACCATTTGCACAGAAAAATATTAACCCTCTTTTAACATCATTAGTTATGTTAGGATTTTTAGAACAAGATGAGGAAGATAAAAAAATATCATACTTTAAATCTGCATTAGTTAGAGAACCTAGCACAAAGATAGATTGGTCTAATTTAATGAAAGGCACACAAGCATTAATGAAAGACACTTGGCCTGAAATTGCTGATGAATACAATAAGAATTATTGCACTGAAATAGAAGTAGAAGACCCATTTACGAGGGAAAAACAAGTGTTATCTGCTGGTAAAGAAAAAGAAAAGGTGATAGATGACAAAGTTGATTACGGAGGATGGTATGCTTAAACCATATAAACCTAAAGGTGAAATGTATGGTGTTGTAAGAGACATTAGCGGTGGTTCAAGATTAAGAGTGTTTTGTGAAGATGAAAGAAACAGAATGGTTAGAATACCCGGCAGACTAAAGAAAAAGATGTGGGTAAGAGTTGGAGACACAGTTGTCATTAAAAAATGGCCTATCCAAGAGAATGAAAAAGCTGATTTAGTTTACAGATACACAAAAACACAAAAGGAAAGATTAATAAGAGATGGAAATATACCAGAGGTGTTACAAATATGAGTAATAGACAAGCGTTAAACAGAGAACAATGGTTAGATTTATTGAGAAGTTGCTCAATGCATCACAGAAAACAAGCGGAAGAAACTGCACCAACAATAATAGGACAGCAACCAACAGAAGAGCATATAATGCACAAAGTTTGGTCTATGTCTATAGATGAAGCAGTTGAGTTAATAGCTATTTTACCAACTACTGATGAAGAAGAGTCTGATGGCGATTTACCACAACATAGGAAGGGACCAATAGGATGAAAATACCATTAATTGCTATGAGTAGTAATTATACTGTCAATAGAATGACAGGTGAACAACAGATAATAGTCTGGACTAATGGTGAGAAAAGAATAATTAAATCTCCCAGAGAGCATTATTATTACGTTCCTAACGAAGAAGGTAATGAATATAAAGTATTAGGAAGTAAAAACAGGAAATTTAAAAGACATCAGGTAAACAATGCACAAGAATTACACCCTGATAATATACCACCTTATGCTAAATTAGACGGAGTTACTAACAATGAGATAGAAAGAATTTGTATAGAGCACCCTGATTTTTTTAATCAATACCCTCATAAAAATTTAAAGAGTTTGGGATTTGATTTAGAAGTTACTTCAGCAGACGGTTCTTTTCCTTTAGGTGAGAAGCACCCTATAGTAGCTATAGGATATGTTACTAGCGACGGTCATCGTGAATCTTTATTATGGGATGGAGAAACTGATAAAGATATTATCGAGACCTTTGCTGATTTTATTAATGATTATGACCCTGATGTAATATATGGGTATAATTTGATAGGTTACGACATACCTCAATTATTTGCTCGTGCTAAAAGGCACGGTATTAATCTTAAACCAAAACTAAACCGAGAAAATAACGCTTCATTTGGTTGGGAAACTGATTTTTCTTATCATAAAAAGACACGAATCCAAACGTGGGGTCGTGTAATTATCGATGTATATAATTTTACAAGTAGAGATTATGCTCTTGCCGGTATAAGAAAGAGATTAAAAGATGTAGCTAGGTTCTACGGACACGACCCTATAGAATTAGATTTTAGTGAGAAAGACATTTTAGACTATGATATAGACACAGTAAACGAATACGTTTTGAGTGATTGTGATATTACTAAATGGTTATTTAATCATTATTTTGTGCAACATCAATATATTGCTGAAACTCTAGGAGTTCCTTTGGAATTATACATTAATTCAGCAGATTCATTTATAACTAAAATATTACAAGGTAGAGATTTATACAAGAAAAAGATACTAACTATAGATAAAAATATAGATAGATACCCTGAGACTAAAAGTTTTCAAGCAGCACATATTGATTTATATCTGCCGGGATTTCACAAAGAAAACTATAAAGTCGATTTTGCTTCTATGTATCCTAGTATAGCGATGACATTAAATTTAGGACCAGACACTACAAAAATTATAGAATATCAAGATTATGACATTTCTAAATTTAGTTGTAAGTTTAAAAACAATTGTATGTATCTTACTATACCTGATAATGTCATAAATAAGAATGTTATAATTGAAGTAGACCAATCGTTTAAATCCGGACTTTATACTATGTGTAAAAACTTTAATCGTATGAGAGAACCATTTAAGAAAATTAAAACACACGAAGCTAAAAGTAAATCTAATGGTCTTAAGATAATGGTGAATACATTCTATGGAGCAAATACAAATCCATATATGACTTACGGAGATATATCTGTAGGAGTTGCTATCACGGGCGTTGCTCGATGGTTAATAATGGGAGCTAAAAAATTAATAGAAATGAAATATGGTGAGAATTCAGTTGTATACATTCACACAGATGGTATTAATACAAACAAAGATATTGACGTTGATTGGGTTAATAAAGAATTACAAAAGGGTGTTGAAAGTTTTTTTACTGGAAGTGAACCAGAATGGGTCAAAGTAGATAAAGACGTTTTTAAAGAAGGAGTTTGGTTACAGATAGGTAATTATGTTTTAAGAAATGAAGACGGCAGTTTAACAAAACACGGCTCAACATTTAAAGCAAAGACTCGTTCTCAATTTTATTTAAAAGTTTTAAAGAAGATTACTCTTGCTAGATTAGATAATATTGTTAATGCAGAATTTGTTGAGGACTTATATGATTTTGATAATTATGTTCTAGAAGATTTTTTACAAACACGTTCTATGAATAGAAATATAGGAGATTATGTTGGTGAAAATGAATTAGTTGTTCAATTAGCAAAGCAAGGAGAAGAACTTGGTATGCGAACTGGACCCGGAACTACATTTTATTATTATAAAGCAAAAGATAAATATTTATTAGAAGAAAGTGTAGAATCTTTAAACCAAATAGATATAAAGTATCATTGGGATATTATTAATAACCTACTAAAGAAATTTGGGTTAGAAACTTGGATAAGAAAAAAACCCAGCATTACTGTAGTAGATAGAAATCAACAAAGTTTATTGGAGTTTGTATGAAGGAAGTAAAAGCAATACCTGTATGCCCTGATTGTAATTGCGTGATGTTTAAAAAAATATATCAATCAGATATACCAATGGAAGGATGGTCTTGCCCCGAATGCTTTATAACGAGGTGGGAACAATGAAGAGTATAAAGGATATTTGGAACTACCCTATAAGAATGAATGAAGCAATGTGGTATATTCTTTTATCTTTTTTTATGATGATATGGATGTGGATGTTTATATGGGCGTGATACTATGGCAAGAGTAAATGTAAAAAAGGACTACGATTGGGGACTAAAAAAAGAGAAGCAAGTGATAGACCATATTGGTGAAGCTTTAGGAAAAGGATTTGAAAAACTAGGCAAATTCGACCATTTTGATTATCTTGGATATAGAAATGGAAAACAATGTTATGTAGAAATAAAATCTAGAAGGATATCAAAGGATGCTTATGAAGAAACTATAGTTCCAGCCTCTAAAGTAGGTAAAGCGATAGAATTAATTGGTATGGGTCATAAAGTATTTTTTGTGATTTCTTTTACTAACGGTATAAGTTATTTAGATATGGCTAATGCTGATTTTAAACTAGGATATAATGCAAGAACTGATAGAGGAGCGTTGGAATTAAACCACTATGCTTTTATTCCGCTGCATCAATTTAAAACAGCAGAACCTTTAAATATAATGGATTAGTATATTAATAAGTATACCGAGGTGGTATAAAAATGGAAAATGAAAATGATAAAAAATTAGCATCCTTTCTTAAAGACGCAGAAGTAAAAGTTGTGTGGCGAGAAGAGGACAAAACAAAGGTCGGACGTGGACGTATAGTGAATGACGATGAGAATTTTATTTACCTTACAGGTGAAAAGGGAACAGTCATAGTGAGTAAAAGCGACGTAATCGCAATAAAGCAGTGAGAGTAAAATAATGAAGATAATGCCAATCAGTGATTCGCCTTGGGCTCCTACAGGATTCGGGACGAATACAAGAAATATAGCGTCAATTTTTGCAGAAGAAGGTCATACAATAGGTTATGCTGGGTGTCAAAACGCAGAGCACAATCCTACTTGGGAAACACCGTGGCCTTTAGGTCAGGAAGAAAAAAAGGTATCTTTTGAGATATTACCTTTGATGTTTCCGGGTCAAGAAAAGTTTGGAGAAAAGTCTTTTCCTAAATGGATGGAAGGTTTCCAACCAGAATTAGTATTTACACACCTCGATATTCAAATGTTTGATTATGTTACTAAAGGTAAAGTAATAACTGGAGTTAACATTCCTTTTGAAAACCAAGACGGTGGAGCAATAAACAGAGCAGAATTTATTAAAATAGCTAGAAAAGCGTTTAAAACAGCTAACAAAGATAGATTTAAACTTGCCTCTATTATTCCAATTGATGGGCAACCTTCTATACCAGCGTGGATAGAAACAATTAAACACGTTGATTATCCTATAGCAATGTCTTATTATGGTCAAACTGTAATGAGAGAAGATTTTAATGGATATGATTCTACTGTTATTTCCCACGGTGTAGATACAGATTTCTTTAAACCAGTAGATATGCCTAAACCAAATGGTGCGTTTGTTGTGGGGTGTGTGGCACGAAATCAACACCGTAAAAACATACCACGTTTAATGAGGTCATTTAAAATATTTGTAGAAGAAAATAACATTTCACCTGATGATGCAAAACTATTGTTGCATATGGATTGGACTGACCATATGGGATGGAATATACAATATATGGCAAGTGAGCACGTATATGATATTGCTGATTATATAATACCACCTACAATGGGTAATTTAGAAAAGGGCGAACACCCTGATGACCAAGGGATGGTCGACATTTACAATATGATGGATGTTCACGGTTTACCAACTGGTGGTGAAGGATTTGGTATTCCTACCGTAGAAGCAATGGCTTGTGGTGTTCCTAATGTAATATGTAACTACACAACTAGTTACGAATTAGTAGGAGCAGACAAACCAGAATGTCCAACAGAAATGCTTATGCCTCACGGTTGGGATGGTGATGATAATTTAATTGAAACTGATAGAGGTTTCCTAGTACCGTATAAAGATATAATGTGGGATACTCCTATTAGAGCAGCACCAAGGCGTGCTATGTGGGATGAACAAGCAGCAGCAAAAGCTTTTGAGTACTATTATAACAACCGTGATGTATGTAAAGAACACGGAAAGAATGCAAGAAAATATGCAGTTAAACATTATGACTGGATGAAAGCAATAGGACCGAAATGGAAGAAGTGGTTGAAAACAGTGAGAGTATGAAAACATATATATTCTATCATTGTACCACAATAGGTGATTATCACCAAAGGTTCTTAAAAACATATTTTAAAGCAAAATTATCAGGACTTGTAGATAGATGCACTCGATTTTTTGTTTGCATAAATGGTACTGAATCAGTTCAAAATAATTTATTTGAAATAGATAGTAAAGTAAAAACTATTGTTGTTTCAGAAGAAAAATATCCTAATGAATCTATTACTATAAATACAATAAAAAGATTCTGCGATGATTTAGAAGATAGAGCAAATATATTATATATACATAATAAAGGAGTAACAAAGCCAAATGTACTCAACGTTCAAGAATGGGTAGATTATATGGAATATTTTGTTATAGAACAATGGGAAGATTGTTTAATGAAATTAAGAATGAATAGTAAATTATGTGTAGGAACTGAAGCAAAACACGGATTTGGTGGTGACCAATGGCATTATTCAGGTGGTTTTTGGTGGGCACAATCAGAACATATAAAGACATTACCTTTATGTAGCAGTGGTTACTTTGATGCTGAACAGTGGGTATTGAAACCTCTAGATAAAAATGATTTCCATAGTTATATGGAATTGAATAAAGAACAAATGGGGTTTTATAACCATAAAATATCAAGGAAGGATTATGAAAATGTGGTTGAGTGAATATGAAAGTCCGAATCATCTAGATGTAATGTTTTTCATTATATTCTTTTACCCTCTAGCTGTAGAATATTTAAAATGGAGATTGGGAATATGAATTTTGTGTTTGGATTAGAAGACGTAATATGCACACCTCACGCTGATTTTAATGCGTGTAGACCTATAGCTAATGTAACTCCGTTTATGCAATGGTTAAAGAAAAAGGGACATCACATTACAATATGGACAAAAAGATTAAACGATTTAGAATCTAAATTAAAAACTGAACAATGGTTACAGGCTCATCAAATACCTTATGATAGATTAATATTTGATAGACCTAGAAAAGCTATTTTTGTAGATGAAACACCTTGTAATGCTAAATATTATACACATAGTGAAGATACTTATGTTGTTGCTGAATTATTTGAGGAATGGAAGTTAGATTTAGATGTTAGGTAAAAACGGACCGTTAATGAAAGTGAAATGGCTAGATGCTGTAAATGAAAGAGGAATGAAAAAGATAAATGTAGAAGACCCAAGTGAACATTTGTGCTATTGTGAAACAATAGGAGAAGTGGTTGCACAAGATGAAAGAGCTATAATAATTACATATCATTATACTGATTTTGATGGCGTAGATTTTATATGCATCCCTACTTCGTGGGTTGTTGAAATGGAGGAATTGACTTGTTTAGAGAATTCGGAATCCCAGCAAGGGTAAGAAAGTGTTATTCGACTGAAGATATATTAACATCCCTTGATGAATTTAATGGTAAAAGAAATTGTTACATTAGTGTATATGCGTTTTCTGAAATGGAAGGTAAGAAAACAAATTACGAAAGTGCCATTATCAACACTGTGTGGTTTGATTTTGACCATAATAAAGACGTTAGTAAATGTTTAAAAGATGTAAGAAAGTTATATAATCGTTTTTGTAAACCACGGAATTTATTACCACGTATATATTATACAGGTGGTAGAGGATTTCAAGTAAATATAGATTTTCCTTATCCAATTGATTTACCAGTTAGTATAAAAAGACAAGCTATTAAAGATTTTTTATTCCATCTAAAAAAGAAATATACCTTAACTACTTTAGATGAACACTGTATAGGAAATAGTGTATCTTGTTTACGTAGAATGCCTAATAGTGAATATTTAGATAAGAAAACCTTTGAACCAACTGGTAGAAGATGTATTCAAATAAGTGTTAAAGATTTACTAGAAAGGGATATGGATGACATTATGGAATTATCTACAGGTGATTATAAATGCAAAAGACCTGAAAGAAAAGATAATAAGACTATAATAAAAGAATTATTATTTTTTGTATGTGACAATCTAGGAATTACTCACACACCTACTAATAGTGAAGATTATTTAATTAATGAAATAAATAAATCAAAAGGGTTTCAACCATCAATACAATATGTCGCTAATAACTTTAGATTACACCCTAGAAAATGTGTAATGAATATGATAAATAAAGCAATTGATGATAACAAATCATCACATACGCAGAACAATATTATTGCGACTGAATTATTAAACTGTGGATGGAAAGCAGATGACATAGGGTTTATATTTAAATGTATATATAACGAGCCTGCCGGAGACTGGGGTTGGTATACTGACGATAACAAAGCAGGAATGCATATTAAGAACCTTTCAGCGAAAGGTATAAATAGGTATTCAAAGGATAGATTACTAGAGTTAAATGTATGTAAGAACAAGATTTGTTCTTGCGGAGGTAAATAATGACAAAAGTAGAGAAAAAAGTAAAAGACATCGAAGCTTGGATAGCAGATTTTGAGGAATCTAGCAATGAAAAATTAGTATTTAGTAATATTAATTTCTTAGTGAATCAATTAAAAAATATGGGTGACAGACTACAAGCTGTAGAACAATCACACATACAACTAGAACAAGCATTACAACAAAATGCAAAAACCGTTCAAGATTTTATTGGCGACAATGAACTCGAAGAAAAGTGGAATAAATATTTAGAAGATTTGCAAGAGGACGCTAACGATGCCACTGAAGAAGGGAAAGAGCAAGAAGACAATTAGTAAAAATATCCGAAAACTTAGGAAAGAAGGATATAAACCTAAACAAGCAGCAGCAATTGCGTATAATACTGCTGGGAAGAAAAAGCGCAAAACACCAAAAAGGAAACGATAAATATGGTAAATACAACTGATTACAAGGTGACAAGATACGAATGGTATCCTTCTGAAGAGCCTACCGGTATATGCGTAGGTTTTACAGCAACTTGTTCTCCTAATGGAAGAGCAAATTATTGGGATACTGTAGTTGCTAGTGGAGCAACTGACGGAAAAACACAAGATGAAATTGTAGGTTTAGCTTGGGATGCTTTATCTGGAACTTGCGTTCCTTGGGGCGAAGCAAACGAATCAAAATCAGCATTAATAGGAACAACCTATAAGACAATAACCGGAAGTGCATAATGGCTAAAGATGATAAAAAAGAAAAATCTGTAGAAGAAAAAATTGAAGAAGTAGTGGAGGAAGTGAAAGAAGAAGGTGTAGATGTAGAAGTTACAAAAGAATCTACTGTTAAAAACGCCTCCTCTAACGCTTACGAATAAATGGTTGCAAGTCCTGAAGAAGGAGCTGGCATAGTCAAAGCAATGCTTAGATACGTAGATGTAGATATGGCATTAGCAATAGTGGAAGATGTCTGGGAAGAAGTTGGAAAAGAAAGTAGTAATGAATCATTAAGAGATAGTATCTTACTATTAAAAGATTATTTAGAGGGACAATGGGAATACTCACTACCAATTCAAAGCGATACCCAGTTTCAGGACAGCGGGTCGTAGTTGATTATAAATGAACATAGCCTTAATATCATTCGATAGAGCAGACTACATTGAGTCAGTTCTTAAATCATTAAAGCAACAAACATTTCAAGATTTTAAATTATATTGGTTTAATGACGGGTTAGTTAATAAATATTCTTGGAGAAGAGCAGCTGATTTAGTTAACGTTACTAAATGTTGTGACTTAGCAAAGGAATATTTTCCTGACTGTGAAATATTTCTAAGTGATGCTAATATTGGTATCGCAGAAAATTGGAGACGAGCAGAAGTTCATATGTTCTATGATTTAGGATTGGACGAATGTGTTTTTATGGAAGATGACTTAGAATTAACGTCTCCTTATTATTTAGAAACATTAAACAATATGTTTGATGCATTTAGAGATGACGAAGAAATAGGTATGTTTAGTGCATTTGGAGAGACTACCAGCGTTAAAACTCCCGGTGTTATGAAGAATATGGGGCACTTATGGGCCTTTGGAACTACAAAAAAGGCTTGGGAAAAAAGACAAGAGGTGTTTTATGATGAATATTATAACTTTGTTAAAGGCACAGATTTTGTATATAGAGACCGTGATGGAATCAGAAAACTATATGAAAAGTATGGTGGTAAATGGGAAATAGCAGATAGTCAAGACGGTGCTATATGTTTAGCAAGTATGTTAGCAGACCAAATTCATATTAGTACTGAAGTTAATTTAGCTACATATATAGGGGAAGTTGGAATGCATTTCAATACACAGACTTATAATCATATGGGTTTCAATAGAACACCTTTATATAACGAGGGTGCCATTAAGGAATTTACAGTTGATAAAGAAAATATAAAAAAGATACAACGGAAGGAATTTTTAAAATGAGAACAGTCTTAATTACAGGTATTGGAGGTTTAATGGGCGCTCGTATGGCTCATTGGATTTTAGAAAATACTAATCATAGAGTTGTTGGTATAGATGATTTATCTGGAGGATATAAATCTAATATTCCTAAAAAGACTACATTTTACCACTTTGATTTAGCTAGTAACCGTATGGTAAGTGGTTCAGCAGCTGATAATACATACGGTAAATACGATTTAAAATGGATATTTAATAAAGAAAAACCAGACTTTGTATATCATTTTGCAGCTTATGCTGCCGAATGTCTAAGTCCTTTTATTAGAAGGTATAACTACAGTAATAACCTACTATCTACAGCAAATGTCATAAATGAATGTATAAGGCACGATGTTAAAAGACTAGTTTTTACATCTTCAATGGCAGTATATGGAGAAGCTAATGACCCTCCATTCGATGAGTCTTATGAAAGGGCACCTAAAGACCCTTATGGTGTAGCTAAAGCAGGTTGTGAACTCGATATTGAAATTGCGGGAGTACAACACGGATTAGATTGGTGTATTATTAGACCCCATAACGTTTATGGTATTAAACAAAATATATGGGATAAATATAGGAATGTTTTAGGTATATGGATGTATCAATTTTTAAACGATAAACCATTATTAATATATGGAGATGGAAATCAAAAAAGAGCTTTTAGTTACATTGATGATTGTTTGTTTCCTATGTGGAAGGCAGCAATTAAACCTGAAGCCAGCAAACAGATAATTAATTTAGGTGGAACACAAGAAGTAAGTATAAATGAAGCTTGTGAAACTTTAACAAAGGTATTTGATAATGATACGAGTGGTTATGCAGATAAATCAGTTAGAATAAAACATATGGAACCTCGACACGAAGTTAGACGTGCTTGGTCTACTTATCAAAAATCTGTAGATATATTAGATTATTCAGATAATACGAGTTTAGAAAAGGGATTAACTCAAATGTGGAATTGGGCAAAGACTCAACCAATGAAAAAAAGGAAGAAAATGAAATATGAAATCGATAAAGAATTGTACTCTTATTGGAATTGAAGGTGTAGAGAAAAGATTACCGCAGTTCCTTAAGGCTGCTAATATCTGTCAACATTATATGAAATTTACAAATGTAAAACTATTATCTCCTTTTAAAATAGATAGTCCAAATTGGGTTCGTATAAAGAAGTTACCAGATAGAGATGCTTATTGTAAATTCGTAATAAAAGATTTACACAGATATATAGATACTAAGTATTTTTTATTATTTCAAAATGATGGTTGGATTTTAAACCCTGATGCGTGGGAAGATGACTTTTTAAATTATGATTATATAGGAGCAGCGTGGGGATGGGATGAATACCCGTGCGGTAATGGAGGTTTTACTTTTAGAAGTAAAGCATTAATGGAAGAATGTAGTAGGGTGATTATTAATCAATATGAACCAGAGGATTTAGTTATTTGTACTAAATATAAACCTCACTTAGAGTCAAAAGGATTTAAGTTTGCACCTAGAGAGGTAGCAGAAAAATTCGCTTTAGAAAAGAACTTCAAGTATGAAGACAAATGGAATGGACAGTTTGGATTTCACGATATAGAAAAAACTGACATAAGTGGATGGAAACCACCTAAACCTGAATATGCCCTTGATTGGGACCAATTTGCTATGCAAATGAGAGGTAAAAATTTAAGATTTAGAGAATACCCACCTACCATAGAAGCAAGTGTTTTGAAACTTTCAAAAGACGAGCGGGACAAACTTTAATTACTTTGACGTCAGTAAGAAATAAGTGATAAAATGTTTAAAAATGAAGTAGCAGAATTTATATATAAGAGAACATATTCTCGGTGGATAGAAGAAGAAGGTCGTCGTGAAGAGTGGCCTGAGACTATAGAAAGATTGATTGATTTTCTAATTTCAAAAAAGGGTAAAAAAATACCAGAAAAAACAATAAGAAAAATAAGAAAATATATGACCGAGTTTGCAGTAATGCCTTCTATGAGGATGTTGTGGGCAGCTGGTCCAGCAGCTGAAAAAGATAATACTGTTATTTACAATTGTTCTTTTGCTAAACTTAATTGTGTAGAAGCTTTTGCAGAATGTTTACATATATTAATGTGTGGCACTGGATTTGGATTTTCTGTAGAAAAAGAAGAAACTGAAAAATTACCTTCAATCCCTGAAATTAAATCAGGTAAAGATAAAGCTAGAATCATTATAGAAGATTCTAGAGAAGGGTGGGCAGATTCAGTAAAAACATTAATGACTAGTTTATATGAAGGACAGAATTTATATTTTGATTATTCTCTATTAAGACCGGAGGGGGCTCGTCTGGGGACTATGGGTGGTAGGTCATCCGGTCCTCAGCCGTTAATTAAACTGCACGATTTTATACGTGAAACTATGCATAATGCACAGGGTAGAAAACTAACTACTCTAGAATGTCACGATATAGCAAATCAAATAGCAGAAATAGTAGTTGCGGGGGGAGTGAGACGTAGTTCACAAATATCATTATCAGATTTAGATGATGAAGAAATGCGTCACGCAAAAGATTGGCCTTTCCCTATTAGAAGAGCTATGGCAAATAATTCTGCTATATATAGAGACAAACCTTCTGCTGCAGATTTCTTAGTAGAATGGGGTGTATTAGCAAAATCGGGCAGCGGTGAACGTGGGATATTTAATTTATTATCTGCCCAAAATAAAGCACCAAGTCGTAGATATGCACCGCTTATTCAAGGAACTAACCCTTGCGGTGAAATAATGTTACGTGATATGGAATTTTGTAACTTATCTGAAGTTGTAGTTAGGGAAGATGATGACTTAGATACACTTTTAGACAAAGTAGAAACAGCTACTTGGTTAGGTGTTTTACAATCAACCTTTACTGATTTTCCATATCTTAGAAAAGAGTGGAAAAAGAATTGTGGCGTAGAACGTCTTTTAGGCGTTAGTTTAACTGGACAGATGGATAGACCCTCCCTAATGAACTCGGAGGTCTTAAAAGCCCTTAAATCGCGTGTTATACGCATTTCTCGTAAAGCATCGACAGCATTGGGTGTCAATATGCCTGTAGCAACCACTTGTGTTAAGCCTTCAGGCACAGTATCACAGTTAGTAGATTCAGCTAGTGGATGTCATCCTAGATACTCTCAATATTATATTAGAAGATATAGGATATCTGCAACTGACCCACTATTCACAATGTTAAAAGACCAAGGTGTGCCTTGCCATCCAGAAAACGGTCAAGATGAAGAAACAGCAACAACGTGGGTATTAGAATTCCCAGTAAAAGCCCCTGAAGGGTGTCTTACTAGAAAGGATGTAACTGCGATGGACCAATTAAGTCATTATAAAAATTTACAACTTAACTGGTGTGAACATAATGCAAGTATGACTGTGTATGTAAGAGAGGATGAATGGTTTGAAGTAGGTAATTGGGTATACAAAAACTGGGATATTATTAATGGAGTATCATTTTTACCATACGATGGAGGGCATTACGAATTAGCCCCTTATGAAGAAATAGACCATTATACCTACGAAAGTCTTATAAAGAAATTCCCCAATATTAATTATAGCAAGCTTTCGCAATATGAATTAGAGGACGAAACTCAAGGTTCACGAGAGTATGCTTGTACAGGTGATAAATGTGACATTTGATAAAGATGTAACCGGATATGGACGCAAAATGGGAAGAAACGGTGGAGGTAACGGGATTAATATGGAAGACCCACACGCTTACACTGATGCTGAGATAGACCAAGACCTTCTCGATGATTATGGTGTCACTATGTACAAATATGGTACTTATACACCGGGTGTAGGAATAAGATACAGAACAGAAAACCCTGATAATACAGAAGCTCACGGCTCATCTTTCAAACCTAGAAAGACTGGACAAGGCTTACCGTGGGACCTTTAAGAAATTATTACGGACAAACTTGCCCTCGTTGTAAGAAAAGAGCCTTTGCTCACACCTACGATGGTAGAGTTTATTGTTGTTTTTGTAATAACCCTTACGATACTAAAAATTGAGCCAATATAGGTGGAGATTTATTTATAGTTAAAGTTAATTGAAATTTATTAGAACTAAAATCTATTTTTTTACCTATAACTCTAAAATTACCTGATATATCTACATCATCACTTATAATTTCAATAACGTCACCTTCATTTAAATATATACCTTCACTACTTGATATTTTATATTCGTATTGATTTTGTATATTAATATCAAATATTTTCCAAGCAAAATCCATACATTCACCTCTACTTTCTAATTGTTTATTTGATACAGTTAAAAAATTCTCTCCATAAGATTTAGCAGCTGATTGATGCCTTAAAGTAACTTGTGTTCTATCATTATCTTTACCTTGAACGGTTATACTTGTGGGTATTTTTCTATTTATTACTTGAAAGGATATTAAATTATCATAACTATAAGTTTTCACCGGTTCTGCGGTATCTAAATCAGCCATTACTTCAAATTTCAATTGTGTTTTTTCACCATCGTCAAATACACGCAAATAGTTTTCTCTAGCCACTGTTTTAGTTGTGTTAGCGACTTGCTTTAAGATTTGTTTTATTACCGATAAAATTACAACCGGTCCTCTTTGTGGTATTACTTGAACTATAGGATTAGTATCACCAATATAATCCGTTCCTATTACGTCTGTTAAATTAGCTAAAGATATTAATTTTGATATAGCACCACCGGGGCTTAGTCCATCTATATTTTTATAATCATCTAAAGAAACAGTTGCTTTTTGATGACCTGTAAGAAAACCAAAACCATCAAGGGCTGTAAAAGACATTCCTATATTATCTACTATTTTATTATCAACAATTCTTCCTCTAAAAATAGGTGTTGCATCAGTAGGATTAATAAATAATGTAACTTCTTTATTCCAATATTTACGATAAGAAATATTCTTACCAGAAATAGTAAATTGTAATTCAGTTGCTGTATTAAAACCTCTACTATTTAACTTAGCATCTGTAAACTCTATTAATTCGTTTTCAAGAAAAATTCTAGGAGTATGTGTTCGCATCAGAAACTCCTCCCAACGGTAATATATCAGACATTAGATTTCCGGCACTATCAATCAAACATATCTCTTCTACTACCATTGTAAAAGAATAAGGTTTAGATGCTCTATTTCCCCCAACTTGATGTGTTTCACTTACACTATTAATATAACCAAAAAATCTAACATATGTGCCGTCTTTCTGTTTTTCATCCCACATCACTCTAACAGCTTCAGCTTCTATCCTTCTTAATTTATGCAATGTATTGTAAGATTTATATTCTTCACTATAACTAAATGTTTGTTCATCACCCATTGCAACTCCATTAAAAGATATATTTTGAATAGGAGTACCGGTTCTAATAATAGTCATTTTACCATTTTTAGATATAGTAGAATAATAAGTACCTGCATATGTCACATTAATATTACTTGTTAGTTCCATAAATGTTAAATCAAATGCAGTATTATCACGTTGTATAACAACCTGCGAATCAGCATCATTAAATGGCAAAGCATCCCATAATTCTACACCAGCAGTTGCACCATCTTCAAAATTATTACCAGATAAAACAATTTTTAATGGATATACACCTCCTGAAAACGAACTTTCTATCATATCACGATTATCTGTTCCAGACCACATATATGAATGTGGATAAACAGAAGAACTAGCATAAGGAACATCTCCTAATAAAGGCGGTTCACTACCAAATTTAACTGCGCCATCAAATACGTCATAAATATTAACTTTACGCATAACACCTGATACATTTGTACCAGAAGTAATAGTGCCCCAAGGTATAGTCTGACCACTAACTAAATATAAACGATTTGCGGCTGTATTAGATGATGCAACCCACCATAAATAATTTTTAAATGAAGCAGACGGCCAAGTAACTTCATAAGTATAACGGAAACTTCCTATTTGGTCATCTGTATAATCTGATAAAGAAGATGTACTTACTTCATAAACATTATAAGTAGGGCCAGTAAATGAACTATCAAAATCAGCGACTATATCCTTTGCATAAGGGTTAGTAGGTTCACTACCGGGTGCTGATGTTCTATTAAATATACCACCAGCCAAACCAGAGGCTGTAACACTACCCCAATCTGAAGGCATATCAAATTCAATAGTACCGGGTTTTGCAAAAGAATCTGAATATTCTGTAAATTTAGAATTAGAAGCATCTCTTATTTCTCGTGTTATTTTAGTAGTATCGCGGAATTCGACAGGAACCCAACGAGCATATTCCGTGAATTGGTCACCCTCTTTTAAAGTGCCTGTCTTTAAGTAAAATACACCAGCAACAGTAGTACCAGAAATAGAAGTATTACCACTTGCTACACCAGTATTTGAAGAAACAGCATAAGGAGTAATATTAAAAAATATTTTATTTCGTTTTTTAGAATCTGCTAATACTAAGAATTCAGATATATTACGTGCTTCTCCTTGAGTGTCACCAAACGTTTGATTATTCCAACCGCTAATATTAATAGGATAACTAGTCCCATTATAATAAGCTCCTGATGTATAATTTGCAGTTTTTACTGGATGCATTGATGTTGCAGCATCAATAAATAATGAATTGTTACCACTTACACCCGCACTAGTTGAAATAGTAGGACAAATGCGATAAACAAAATCAAATGTAGATAAAGTACTTTGTATATTTTGTTCTGTATTTGCATTAACCCTAGTAAGGTAATGTTGGTCATAAAATTGATTCCAATCATTTATAGGAAATTGGTCTGATATTACCTTTTCAGCAGCAGTACTCCACCAAAAATTATTACCTGAATGAAACGGAGCGTGTGGTGCTGCTCCTGCATCATTTTTAACACCATCTGGTTTTGCCATATAAGTATAAGATAAGTCTAAAGTAGAACTACCTGTTTTTGTGTCATTAGTTAAACCACCTGAACTTGATGCTTGCCATCTGGTACTAGATACATCAAAAAATATTTTTCCCGTATCGTAATAATAACTAGAAATGTCTTTATTTGACGCACGAGCTCTTGATTGAGTAAAATCTAATTTAACCTTTCTTTCACTATCCCTTTTAATAGGGTCGCCATTAGAAACATAAGTTATAGGATGCCATTGATTAGTTGCACTAGAAGAAGCAATTAAAAATGTTTTTACTTTATTAGCGTCATTAACATCAGCATTAGATGTGCTTAAACTTTTAGCAGTCTTTTGTTTTACTTCTAAAATTCGGGCAACTTGACCACTCGCAGGTACCTTTACTAAACTGCCTGTAACATTAACTTCTTCTTCTCTTATAACGGAAGTAACACCCCAATCAGCATCATATTGTTCTGGTAACGCACCTATATAATTAGACATTGCATCTATAAATTTAATTTGTACAGTAGTCCTTGTGTTAACTGCCGCATTACCAGAAGCAAGAATAGGTGCCTTATATAAATATACATTTTTTGGCCCCTCATCAAAAATCTCATTATCTATACCACTTTTTACTATTTTTTTATCGAGTCGTATTATATTATTTGGTACACCATCATTTATTACTATACCATTTATACCAGTTACAGCTTCATTAGGTTCAGGTAAATTTGTAGTTGTACCACCACTGTAAAGAAATTTAGACATAAAACCAGAACTATTAACCGTTCTAATTACTGGATAAAAAGTCCCCACTTTAGTATAAATATGTGTCAGTTCAACACTTTTACTATCAGTTTTTAATCTTTCCCAATGATAAATAGCATTGTCTAACGAATTATCTTCACCATCGTCCCAATCAACATAGGCCCAAACGACATCATCATCTGTAAAGGTGATTGTAGCTGTAACTTCTGTTCCAACAGTAACAGGGGATGAACTCCAACTTAAACCCATCAGTTTACCCCCGTTATTTTCCACGATGTAGCATTTGAAGCTCCAACCTGTTGTTTATTATAACCCCTGATGTTGGTATAATCAAAAACAAACATTCGGGAATTATAATTATTAGAAGAACCAGAAAGCAAATCAGGTAAATGTTTAGTTGATAAACGTCGAGATTTAGCATTAGGAGCTACATAACCACATTTAACGTGCGAAGTTATTTCTTCCATAAATCCTTTATATGGTTCATCTCCAGCTGCACTATTACCAAGATAAATATTACCTGAAGTTGTTAAATTAGCTGTATAATCAGCTGTATCTTCTAATTTTCCATTTACATAAAGTTTTAAATTATTACCATCTAAGTTTTTATTATAAGTAACAACTACAGCCAATGGCTCTTGCCCTAGCATAGGATATGCAGTTGAACTTGAAACAGTAACTGCTTTGTTTTTAAGAGACGCTTTTATAGCCGTTGTTGTCGTATCAAAAGCTATTCTCAAAGCCTCACCACTATTACCAGAAATACAAACCGGAACCATATCTTCACCAGATGAATTATATTCTGGTATAAGATGGCACACAAAAGTCATTTCACTAGTTGTACTTAATGGTCTTGCTGCAGAACTACTTAAAGTTGTACTTCCGTTAAAATAACTACCATAACCCTGAAATCCGTTTATTTTAGGAGTATTAGTACCAGTTAATGAATAAGGAAAATGGTTAGGTTTAAGTAAAACCCAAGGAATGTTATCTGCATCTGCATTATATTTAGCAGTAGTAGTATTCCCACTTAAAGGTATATGCAAACACGCTTGGTGATATTTATCTCTAATATAATGTTTATCAATCCAAATCATCCTATACCATATATCTTTATCTTTTTCATTCCAAGTAAATACTATATCTGTTGATGCTTCATTTTCAGATTTAATATTCATCCTTACGTTATCATCTAGAAAATTCTGTACAGGGTTTATTTGAAAATCATTTATTTCAGGGACATTATCTACTATTCCATAAATTACTTTAGAGGGATTATTACTTGAGTCACCAGTATCAAACAGAATACTATATTCAGACCGATTATCAGTATAATCAGGGAAAGATGGTTTAATAATAAAATTAAAATTATCGTTAGGTTTAGGTTTAACTGTAGCAATATAATTACTTAAATCATAATAATTAACTCCAGATTTCATCCAATCTCTTCTAATATATCCTAAATCATTAGGGTTTCTATTTCTATCTTCTGGTTTACCAAACCCATAATCAGTAGTTAAATCAACTATAGTAGACCCTTCAGAATTATCAAAATCTATATAATGACGATTACTGTAAATACCATCATTAAACAAATATTCATTCCAAGTACTTCCTAAAGTAGAACCAGAATTAGATGTAGGTACAACAGACGAATACGTCCTTCCATCCAAAGGTACAGTAGTGTTTCCAGTAGCATCTAAATTTTCAAACCAATGTCCATAAGACGAACCAGAAACATTAGCTATAGCAAGATTTATCCAATATTTATATGGGCTAATTAATAATTGTGTAGCTTGACTTGAAGCAGTCGCAGAATATTGCCAATGAGCATCATACTCGTTACTTTCAGCTGAATCCTTAAATATGGATTGATTTAAGAAAATTGTATCTCCATCTCTAGGTTTAGATTGTTTTAATGCAGTTCCGTGAGTATCCGAATACCCCACAGAGCCAGTGCCTTGACCAAAATTCTTTAAACCAGCAACATTATCGTCATCTAACTCAACAACGAATTGGGTATCATAAGGAACATCAAATATATGAGGTTTATCTACAACAATTGTTTTACCATTATTACCTATTTGAATTATACGAGCAGCGTGCAAAGGATTACCAGTTCTGCGCCACCGTTCATCTGAAGGAGAGTGAGGGAATTCAGCTTGTATATAAAAACTACCTTTTTGGGTGAATCTATCTACAGAATTTGGATAATATCCTAAACGAATATCTTTTGCAGCTCCTGAACCTATAGAAAGATTACCCCACCAATCACCCTGAGCTCCACCACTATAAATATAATTTCCATCCGAAACGTTATTTTGACCATACCAATACCCTCCAGATATAAAAGGTATAGGATTAACCACTCTTTCATCAGTGGTAGAAAAATCATTAAAAAATAAATAACTTCCACTCACATTTCCAGAAGCTTCATAACCAAAGGATAAATAAGTAGAAGTAAAAGTATTTGGCTCTGCAAAATAATTTGCTCCAGATACTCCCGATGTAAGACTAATACTACTATTATTTGATTTCATTCCCCTAACTAAAGGAGCACTAGGAATCATAATTGGCGATACAGGGGTGTTTTCTATACACATTGTTGTATTAGATGTTTCTGAGTTCCAACCATAAAAGGATACACTATCTATAAAAACAGATTGTTCCTTGTCATCATCCTTAATAGTATCCACTGCATAACCAGAATTAACGTTATTAGTATCGTTAATAGCTCTCATATTGGTCTGAAAGAAAGTTAAATTTTCAGGCCACGAATTTGATAATTTTGAATTAGTTACGCATTTTATTTGACCATATGTACCATCATCACCTTCACCAACACCATCAAAATAAGCTAATACTTGAGTATTGACTGCTGTCGCTCCAGAAGCCATACATAATTTTAATCTCATCTTTAACCAAGTATCAAAAGGAACTGTAGTATGACTATCGCTGCCTGTAATAGTACCCCAACTACCACTTACACAAGTCTGTGCATAATCTGAACCAGCCATAACTAAATCATCTTCACCAACTCCAATGACGTCAATAACACCTTGATTTCCTCCTGTACCTCCTGCTCTAACTAAAAATGTTATAAAAGTATCACTCTTATTTTCAAATCTCCATTTACCATAAGTTGCGCCAGCTTCAGGTGTTTTTCTAGTTAACCCCACTGTAAAACTTCTATCTAATCCAGTACCAGAAACCATAGTAGTAGCTATTGGCATTTTATCAATCTTCATCACAATTTCTATTTCAGGACCAAAAGTTAATCTATCCATACCACCTTTCGTGACATCATTAACATTAGGTCTAGGTATACCAGCAATACAAGCAACTGACTGTTGAGGATGCGCTTGATATTCAGCTACAGCAGATAAAGAACTCTGATAACCAAAAGGACTAGCTATATCATAATGACCACTTCCAGTGGTAACACCTGCATAATTTTCCCAAAAAGATTTCATATGCATAACGTAACCATCACTACTAATAGGACTTTGTTCTAAATTTTGAAAAGAATAAGCGAGGAATCTTGCATTATCACCAGCTCCTTCTAAAGTTTGGTCTTTAATATCTCTTATATCAGGTGTTGATGACACATAACTAAACATAGTATTATCAGTAGTAACTTTACCGATATAATTTTCTTCCCATTGATTGAAAGCATAACCTGACTCAATTTTAGTAGGCGCATCTGACCAAGCTCCTGCATTTATCCAATCATCTCTAGTACCTTCATACATAGTATAAATTACACCTTGGTCTATATCTCCTTTATTCATACCCAAAGGATATTGAGGAACACCATAATAACCATTATCTTTACGAATCAGTGTTAAAGTAGGGTCTGTATCTATATTTGTTCCAGCAACCATATTAAAAGAGTCAACAACCATATCAGTACCTGCCTGAATATATTTATTTGAAGCAATTACAGAATATAATTTTTTTACAGCGTCATATGTGTTACCTTTACTAGTTTCGTGTTCTTGGGTTACAAAAGCAGACCAATCTCTATATTTAATTTTTAATGCACCCATTCTTATATCTGTAGCAGGAGCTCTCGGTGAAGTCGGCCCCAACATAAAATATTTACCACTACCATCAAAATTTTCTACTCTCCAAGGTTTTGCAAATTGATAATAAGAAGAATAAGTTATAGGATTACCAACAGTACCAGAATAATTAGTTAAATCACCTTCTGTTAAACTAAGGTTATCCTTTATTTTATAAATGTCAAAAAATGGAGCTGTTTGTTGATTTACTATTGAAACATTATTTACATATGCCTTAACATACATCTGTGATATTGCATCTAAAGAACCATAAAGAATGTCACTCTCATCTATAATTCGAGTTTTAGCTAAGTAATATGTTCTATTAGGTCCATTATTTAAAGAACCGGTAGCGGATAAACCAAAAAATGTATCACCAAATCTAGAATCTAATACGACGTCATTGTCAATATTTTTTTCTATATAATATGTATTTGGTTCTACTGCTATATCATCCATTTTTTTTACCTCACGTTGCCAATCCTGCTGAATACATTGCTTCGTCTAAATTGTCTGTTCTAAAGTTAGCCGTGTCTACATTTAAAGTTGTCGTTGTACCCATAGCTTGTGTTCTTACATCTGAATATGACATTGATGCAGACTCAAGATATGAAGCATATGCCGCATCAGCTCCAGTTTCTGGTGGTGTATAATCGCCACTACCTGCTTCGTATGTTGCTGCTCCCAGCCCCATAAGTGCCAAACCAGATTTCCAACCAATACCTGACGACAGACTAACTACTCCGCTAGCAATTAACGCAGCTCCGCCAACTGCTCCTGCACCAGTCCATCCTGCTGTTATCATCATACCAATTCCAGCCATAATTGCAGCAAGTGGCGCAATAACACCAATAACCGCCAATATACCTCCTGCTATCATTTCTATCATACCAACTGTTTTCATAAGTTCTTTATTACCGCCCACCATTTTATAAGTCCAATCTACTACAGCAAGACCAAGCATAATAAAGGCAGCAGAACCGTAACCTACCATTTTAGATAACACAAAGAATTCAAAAGCAGTCCCTCTAAGACCTTCTGGTAAAATTGATATCAAATCTGTAATTGCATTTAAAGGGAAAAATAAATAATCTAACACTCTAGTTAAGTTTATACCTTCTTCTGCTAAAGAAGCAACCCAATCTAACAAATCTGATAATAAAACATTTAATTTTTCTACAAACCTCATCGCTATATCTCTTAACATAAACCCAAATTTAGTTAAAACTTGACTTCCATCGTCTAATGTAGTGACAAATTTCTCTCTAACCATTGTTACTAAATCTAAAAGAGATTGATGGAAAGAATTAGCAGCCATTGTTCCATCTTCTTGTACTTCTCCATATAAGAAAGCAGCCATAATAGCATTTTTAGTAACTATAATCTGATTAGATAAAGATTCCATTTGTTTATCTGCCATTATTGTAGCATCACCAGATGCGTTTGCAATTTCTTCTGTTATTCGAGCATATTCATCAGCGTTTTGAATTAAGTGAACAAATGCGGTAGCACCTCGAACATTTAAATCTGCAATTAAAGTAGTTAATAACTCTGTATCATTAGAAGCTTCACCAAAATGTTCTGAAAAGTTTTTAGCAATTTCAGTTAATTGTAACATATTACCTTCAGCATCAGTAATTTCTATACCCATTTCTTGGAATTTACGTGTATTATCACCTAAACTTTCTGCTAATTCTCCTAAACCTTGTCTTAAACCACGACCTGCAATACCAGCTTCTAAAGCACGGTCTGTTAGAATAGCCAAACCTCCGAATAACTGTTCTACTTCTTGATTAGTAGAAACAAAGAAAGGCATTGCGAATTTAACAGCCGCTGCTAAATCTTGCCATTCAATCAAAGATTTATTAATAGTAATAGCGAACATATCAGCTAATTTAGCAGATTCACTAAATTCCATATTGTAACCTTTAAGAACCTGAATCATCAATTTACCGAGAGTCTCTGAATCACCCTGTACAGCCATAGACAGTTTCATAACATCTGCAAGAATTGCTTGCGATTCAGCTGCACTTAGACCAGCAGAAGCAAATTGATACAATGCTGAAGACATATTATCATATGTTAAAGCATAGCTTAATCCAGTATTGACAACCTCGTTAGATATACCATATAACTCATCGTTACTTACTTGAAAAATAGAATTAGCGTTAACAAGTTCATTTTCATAGTCAATTAAACTACGTGCTACAGTTTGAACTTGAAACCCGAGTGTTGTTAAACCCATTACAGAGACCGAAATGGATTGATTAAACATATTCAAAGCGCCTTCTGTTAATCCTCTTATTTTAGCTTCAAAAGAATCAATATAACCATCTATATTAGGCATACCTTGTTCATCAAGATATCCCAAAATGTCATCATATTGACTTAATGCCTTTTTACCTTGAGTACGTGCACCTTGATATAAATCAGCACCTAAATCTTTACCAATTTTTTTTAATTTACCACCTAGTAAACTATCCATTGCTTGTAATTCTTTTTGTAAAGCTTGGATATCATCATTAGCGTTCGTTTGGCTAGCCTTTCTTGATAATAATTGAGCAGTTAATAATCGTTTTCTTAATTCTGTTTCTTGTTTTTTATTAGTCTTTTTAGTCTCTTTTAAACCTAATTCACTAATTTTTCTAGCCCCTTGTCCAAAATCTCTAGCCATTTTATTATAAGACGATTTAGGCGGTAGTAAAAGTCTTAATCCTACATTACCCATAAAGAGGGTGCCTAGAAACCCTGCCATCGTTATAATAAATCTTTAAATGATTTTTTCTTCTCCTGAACTGTTTTATAATACTTTCGTTTCTTTTCTAAATATCGGGCATATTGACCCCTAATCTCGGGTCTATCTTTTGCCATTGAGCTGATATCCTTTTCATTATAACCATCTAGAGCGTGAAGTTGTTGATATTCTGTATAAGCTATTAGAATACCTTCTAATTCTCTTCGTGGCGTTCGCTTTATTTCTTCCCAAGATAAACCTAGGTCTTTCATTAATGGGATGTAAAGAAGTACCGGTTCAGGTGCCTCTTTCATCCAGTAGTAAAATTTTCAGTCGCTTCCTGTTGATAAGCTAATATCTCAGATGTCACTAGATATCGTAGAGTTAATGGAATATCAGACCAATTGTCTGAAGTTATGGTTACACCTTCGGGATTTTTAGTGTTAGCTTTTTCTATCATAGCTAAAATCCTTTCAGTTCCAGTTTCAGTAGCCCAATCCTGCTGTTCTTGGTCTGTTGCAGTCTTAGGTAATGCCTTAAGATTAGGTTCTTCCTTTTCTGTTAATTCACAGTACTGAAAGTTAAAATCCTTTCCTCTGTAATTAACTGAACCTGTTTGCACTTCGTCAGTTAATTCTACTAGCTCTTCGATTGTCCATACATTTGCTTCTTCGCTCATTATGTTCACCTCTATTCATTAAATGTCGACAGCTGCTGTTGCTCCAGTAACGGATACTGATAATCCACTGGTTAAGACAGGCTGTACGTACGAATAAAATTCAATTGTTTCTTCGACCGCATTATTAGGGTCGTAAGTTTGTGTGTATGCTGTAATACAAGCATTTCTTATTGTGATAACTTCTCCCATAGTAGCACCCAATGCAGAAGCACCAGTAGGTGCTAATTGTAATTGGATACGATAACCGAAGTTTCGGTTTTTACTTGTGGTTAAACCATCGTGTATTTTTGCAGTACCGGTTGTAGTATCTACATCACCACCAGAATCATAAACCCCATTACGTGCTGGAGTATTAAATAAAACTTTAAAGGTGTTATCAGTTACTTTTCGTGTTAAAGTTATAACATATTCTTTCTTAACTTCTGCTGATAAACCAGTTCTTTTACCCATATAAGAAATATCTTCATTACGGGTTCCGGGTGTAAAGTCTATACCTGTAACATCAGAAACTCTAGCTTTAGCATTTAATCCCTTTTCTCTATTTGGTATAACTGAAAAAGGGTCCATATCACTATTACCAATAGCGTTTACACTTAATGCTCCACTAACTGCTGTAGCAGAAGTAAATCCACCACTTACACTATAATATTGATGTTCGGTTGTTAAAAAGACATCTACATCACTACCTAAGAAATACGTCATCTATAAATCCCCCGCTGTGGTTGGTGTTACATTAACAGTGCCTTGTGCTATAGGACTAACACTAGAAGTAAATTCTATTGATTGTTCCTGTGTTCCGTCTGCGTTCAATGTAACTGTGTTATTAGTCATCTGTGCATTTCTAATCATTAGATGCTCTATAGTATTAGTATCATTGTGACTAGCAAATAATTTAATATATAATCTATATCCAAAATCCGTATCAGGTTCTTCTAATCCATATCTCATTTTTGTTGTACTAGAATTAACACCCCATCTACCTGTATTTTGAGTAGTTGAATGGTCACCAGTATATAGAACATCAAAAACTACATTCTTTCTTTTGAATGTTAAAGTCACAGTTGTTTGTTTGTGTACTTCTGCCTTTAATGGAGTTCTGTGTCCAAGATAATCAACATCTTCATCTAATGCACCTATGCTTACATCTATCCCAGTAATATCTACTAAAGAATCTGCGGGAAATTGAGCATTTGTTGCTCTTAAATCGTTGATACCATAACCGCCTGTTGGGGTTGCGGCAGCCTCAGCCGCTAACGTATACTCACCGTCACTATCTTTAGATACCTTAACGCAAGTACCACTAGCCTCTGTTGTTATCGCAACTTCAGCGTCTGAACCAAGGAAATACACCATAATTAATAACCTCTACATTTATTTACAACTCAATTATATTTAAAGGTTTTGCTACTATAGACTCATTAGAGCTGTTCTATAGTCAGTGAACCGTCCTTGCGCAGTCATTAGGGAAGCTTGTCTTTGTAATTGACCACGTTTAGAAGTAAATACAAATGGCCTTAATTGTACTGGTGAAGTCCAAGTCCAAGGATTTGTACCAGACTTAACTTTTCTTTGCATCCACGGTTTCCAATTTGTATCATTATCGGCTAACTCTTTTAAATCCTTAGTAAGACTTATCGATTTATTTATCCATTCACTAGCCCATTGTCTAAAAGCATTGTTTTCACTATATTGAGATTGAGGGTCAAAGAAATTTTGCCAAGTACCTTGATTATAATAAGCACCAAAAGCTTCATCCACTAACGTTGATAAATTACGAGCAAAATTACCTTCTGACATAATATTAACAGAAAAGGTAGGTGCATAAACATTTTCTGTAACTTTACTTCCCGGATTTCTCATCCATAATAGACGTTCAGCAGTAGTTTCAGTGTAAGACATCATATCATTATCGTATTGAATCGCATTTGAAGTGCCTAATTTATTTAATACTCTTTTTGCCACAGCTGTAGTGGCTGCCCCTAACATATGATTAGCAGCAGCAGTTCCCATATCTGATTTAACATCGGGTATCATTCCCCCAGTAAGATGTATTTCATCATTTTTTTGTGACACCTTTATTAAAACAAGGTCACCAGCAGCAGTTGGTATAGTATAAGTGTACATTTTTTCACTTTTAGCTTCTTTTTTAAATCTTCTTCTTGCTTCTCCACGTAATTCTACATCCTTTTTGTTAGGATTATTAATATCTTCTTCCATTGTCCTTACTACAGTCATTAAATCAGCAAATCGTGCTTTATTACCCTTTGTTTTATGTTTATTCATATTAATACTTCTAGTAGCTTCTTCCCATCTATGTTCTAAGGTTTTTTGAGTAACTTCCGTACCAGCCCCCATATTATTAATAAATGCTTCTTTATCGGCAGCACGAGTCATTATATCCTTTTGTCTAGATTTTATATAAGCTTCTATCATTTCAGACTCAACAGTCCCTGTTTTAATATCTAATTGTTGTGCTCTTGTTTTTGGAAATTTTATTCTACTTATAACTTTCATTATTTCCTTTTCTTCAGGAGTAGGACTTATAAGCCCTTTTGATTGTGCATTACTTAAGTGAGGCGCTAAATATATCAATTGTTCTTCTTTAGACCTTGCAGCAGCACCATCAGAACTTCTTATTATTGTTTTATGCGTACTTTTACCTATTTTATTATTACCACTTTGTTTCATCCTACGGAGTAAATCATTCACAGCCATACGTGAAAATCGTGGCAAATTCATATCTCTTACATATTTTTGATAAAACCTAGCAAATCTTTTTATTGCTTCATCAGCGTCTTCTGTTTCTGCATCCATACGAAGGTCACCTTCAGTTCTTTGCCAACTCCAAAAATAATGCGCTGCTCTCCAGTCTGGATTAGTTCTATGTGATTTAGGCCAATTTTTTGATGTAGTAGACTCAGGTAATTCACCTCTGTCACTTCTACGTTTAGTAATCCAACTGAATATACGTTTTTTCATATACTCTGGGTCTGTATTATTATTTGGAACAAATTGAGGTTGCCATCTAAAACTATACTTTTCTTTAGCACTTCCACCGACACGCCTATAAAGATATTTAATACTGTTATTAGCTTTTCTATTATATAATGAAGCTAATCCTATTTGAATTAGTCTCTTACCTTTCGGAGTTGCCATCTATCTATAATTCTTGAATACTACAGAATAAACGCAACTTGCACCATACAACTCCAGTTCTGGGTCATATCCTATATCAACCCAATTACCCAGTGTTCTTTCTACTATCTCGGTAGTTGCAGCAGCAAAACTCATATCAGTTATACTATTAGCAACGTTTAATAATAAGTAATTCAACAACCTCCTCTGTTTATATGTTTCTGCGGGGTCTCCTATAGACATAGAAGATTCTTTGTCTACAATAATATGAAATGTAAATACTAACCCAACTAATTCACCAGTTTTTGTTTGACCACCAAAATCAACCTTCTGCCCCATAAATCTATCAAATTCACCAGAACTGGTTAACTCAACTATAATAGCGGGGTAGATGGCATCTACAGCCTCAGGGTATTGTCCATAAACTTTAACTCCTGAATGGTTTGTGCGTAACGTATCTATTATTTTTCTTTCAATAATATTAATGTGGTCGTCTGCCATTACTTCTTCTTCCTTCTAGTTTTTCTTTTAGTACCTTTACGTTTTCTTGCAGCAGCAGCCTTTCTTCCTTTCTCAGGGTGTAACTTGTTATGCTGTGCGGGTGTTACTTTCTTTAAATTAGAACGTTTAGCATTCTTTGCAGTATGCTTACCTTTATTCTTATGATGAACTACTTCGTTTTTACCTGCATTAGCCTTTCTTCTATAATAGTGTGCAGATTTACCACCTTTCCAAGCACCATTCTGTTTACCAGTACGTGCCATAGGTGATTTCTTATTCCATCGCTTTTTGCGATTAGCTGATGTATCTTTCCATTTTTTCTTCTTAGTACGACGTGCCATAAGCTCTCCTCCT
>VTLG01003503.1_pt1 | contig 38044 bp, 49 predicted proteins | sample 4694571 | NCBI WGS metagenome assembly VTLG01 (sample SAMN12604809, study PRJNA352737) | marine metagenome | biome: ENVO:00000447; feature: ENVO:00000209|ENVO:00000569|ENVO:01000036; material: ENVO:00002151; isolation source: viral sequences binned using virsorter ...
TCCTTATACCAAACTTATTCCTAAAGTTGAAGCTGTATCATGTTGGAACTTCTATCCTGATCCTTCAGCTACTAATATTGAAGATGCCGAGTATATTATACAACGACATAGATATAATAGAGAACAACTAAGAGATTTATCCTCTCGTCCGTTCTTTAATGCAGAAGCTATTGAAGATGCACTCGATCATGGTCCTCAATATGAGGAAAGATACTTTGAAAATACAATCTATTCAGAAGATGAAGACCCTCTTTATGCAGAAAATAGATATGAAGTATTTGAATATTGGGGTACACTAGACCTATTCCTTGCTCATGAAATTGGTCTTGATCTTCCCAATAGTGTTACTAATATGGATTCAGTGCAGATTAATGCATGGATTGTTAATGATAAAATTATTCGTTGCGTATTAAATCCGTTTATGCCAGCAAGAATACCGTATCAGGCTTTCCCATATGAGCTTAATCCCTATCAGTTCTTTGGTGTGGGTGTAGCAGAGAATATGGATGATGCACAGCTTCTCATGAATGGTCATATGAGAATGGCTATTGACAATCTAGCATTAGCTGGTAATATGGTATTTGATATAGATGAGACACAGCTTGTACCCGGACAGAATATGGAAGTATATCCGGGTAAAATCTTCAGACGACAGTCAGGTGTTACCGGAACTGCTGTTAATGGACTAAAGTTCCCTAACACGGCTCCTGAGAATCTTCAGATGTATCAGGCTGCACGACAGCTTGCAGATGAAGAAACGGGTATACCCTCTATCTCTCATGGGCAGACAGGTGTAACAGGAACTGGTCGTACTGCTGCTGGTCTATCTATGATCATGGGATCAGCAGGACTATCAATTAAAACTGTTGTAAAGAATATAGATGATTTTCTTTTACGACCTTTAGGAGAATCATTCTTCCAATGGAATATGCAGTTCAATGATGATAACGCAGAGATTATAGGTGATCTGGAGATCAAACCTAAAGGCGTTGCATCAGTAATGCAGAAGGAAGTTAGAACGCAAAGATTAATAACTCTACTACAAACTATTGCTAATCCCATGCTTGCTCCCTTTATTAAGATTCCAAATCTTGTAAAGGAGCTTGCAATTTCTCAGGATATTGATCCTGATCAGCTTGTTAATGATGTGGATGAAGCAGCAATCTTTGCAGATATATTGAGAGGTCTAAATGAAAGAACAAATAGCCCGGAAGCTCCACCCATTAGTCAACAGCCCGGACCTATGGGAGCCGATGGAGGCGTACCTGTCGGAGCAAATCCAATGGACGCATCAGGCGTTGGGGGTGGAAATATCGGAGTTGGAGTTCCGACGATTGCAGGGGAAGCTGGCTTTACTGGAAACATTCAAGAACCTCAAGGCGGTGGTTAAATCTTCATTAGAGAATGCACAGATAGAAAAGAATAATAGAAATGAAAAAACAGACAATTACTGAAGAGATTTTAAATTACTATGGAAATGCATTACCTCCTAGTGTAGCTATCACATTAGCTAATTTTAATAAACCTGAAAGAAACTTTAAAGGTTATCAAAGCGGTGCTCAAGTAACTTCTTCTTGGGTAGATAAAGAAGGTAAACCTGTTGATCCAAATGATGCAGATATTGTTTTCTCTTCTACTACTGGAACAGCGTATAATACATCAACAGGATTACCAGTAGTACAAATTGATCAGTACGAAACTGAAGATGCTAGAGTAGCAAGAGAAGCAAGACAAGGATCTAATAAAGATTTTAAAGCTTTTAATAATAATGCTTTAGTAGATCGTATTGTGGGTGCTTTTAGTTCTGTTGAAAAATTGGGTAGAAAAGCTGCTGGTTCACTATTTGATAGGGCTACGCCCGGCGGTACAGTTCTTTCTTTATTTGATAAAAGTCCGGGTAAATCACTAGAAAAAGACGTAATGGATAGTCTTAGTCAAGCAATATCATCAAGAAGTATAGAAAATCAGAAAGAGGTATATTTTGATGCTATGGCTGCATTACAAGAGCAACAAGGAAGAACAGCCGGAGAAGCACAAGCTATAATGGATACTATTTCTCCAATAGATTTTCAAACTATTGAGCTAGAACAACAAGCTTTTCTAGAATTAGCACCAGTTTATGCAGGTTTGCCCGGAAAGGCTGCTCCTCGTACTGTTTTAGGACCACCCCGTGATCTACTTTCTGAAAGTATGCGATACGATATTGAGATGCAAAAAGCAATACAAGCATCTACTGATACGACTGTCCCTAATGTACCACCTCTAGTAGAACAAATGGTTACGGATGATGAAGCTGCAATAGTTTCTACTCCTGAATTTGATACTAAGACACCTATAGATACTACATTACAAGATTATGAACGTGCAGAACAAGCAATGGCTACTCCTATATCAACTCCTATATCAACACCTCCTCAAACACAATCTTTAGATCAAATGGCTACTAGTACTCCTGCTAATCTTTCTGCTTCTGCTCCTGCTACTCCTTCTATAGCAGGAACATTTGAAGGAGATGCTAGTGCTGTTACTCCTTCTGCTGCACCTACTGTTTTAGGATTACCAATAGAGTATAGTTATCCGGGAGAGGATCGTTCAAGTAGAGCTAATTTTTCATCTCAAGATGCTGAAGGTTATTCAGGAGAAGGAGTAAATATTGATGCAGCAGCAGGATATCAAGGAGAAACAGGTTTTGGATCAGCACAGCCCGGACCTTTTTCTGATGGTGGTTCTATCAACATGCAAGAAGGAGGTGAGGTAGATAATGCAGATACAGATTTGGAAAGTCGTCTTGGTCCTATGGGCATTATCAATGATCTTGATGGTGATCCCGGACCCTCTCAAGGCGGGGCTGGAGTTTCTGACGATTTAGAGATGGAAGTTTCTGAAGGCTCTTATATTCTTAATGCAGATGCAGTAGCATTGATTGGTGTAAAAGATGTTAATGCTGTTATTAGAGATGCTTATACTATTGCTGCTGCAACAGAACAAGAGTTACCCGCCGATTATGATCCGCAAAATAAAGTACCTATTCGTATTTCTAATGGAGAAGCAGTAATTCCTGCTGCTCTAGTTAAGATAATTGGTCTTGATCAATTAGAGAAGTGGAATGCTAAAGGACTTGCGTTTAGAAAACAAAAAGAAAAAATGATGGCTGAACAGCAACAAGAGCAAGAACAAGTACCACAAGATGTAGCTGAAGCTTCACCAGTACAACCACAGTCTCCTATGCAAGATCAAATGAGTGGACTAATGGGTTATAGAGACGGAACTACAGTTTTTAATCCTGAAACTGCAACAGCAGAAGATATGCAAAGAACACTTAGAGGACCAGAAGGTTCATTAGGTCCAGATAAAGAAGGCAATCCTATTCCAAATCCTAATAGAAATATTAGAGTATATAGTAATGAGCTTTCAGATGAAGAAATTTCTAAAATTATAAAAAAACATTATGGTGGAACTCCTCCAAAAGAGTTTAGAGAATACTTCTATAAAGATAATCCTAGAACTATAGAAGAAGTTTTTCAATCATTAAAAAATGCTGAATGGAGAAATACATCAGAGTTACAAAATAATGATACTTTAAAATTTACTGGATTAGATACTGCTAATAAGAAAGGAAAATTTAGTAGTGCTTTTGGTGATATTCAAATAACAGTAACAAGAGCAGAAGATTTACTAAAATTAATTCCTGAAGAAAATTCAGGTTTAAAAGAATATACGGAAAAATTTATAAAGCAAGGAAATGCAAGAATTTCTCAGTTACAACATTTAAATTCTGCTAAAATAAAACGTATGAAAAAACAGAATTTGCCTATTCCTAGACCAGATTTTAATCTTTTAGGAAAGGGAGAAGGAAATATTTCTAAAGAAGAACATGCAAAATACTATCGTGAATTAAGTAATTTACATTTAAATGATATTCTTAAAAGAATAAGATTAGCTGAAATAGAATAGATTAAGAGATTCGTCTGGATACCCGATAGTCGGCCCCAGACATTAACACCAAATAGGGACACCCAAGTTTTCTTGGCCCCCATAGGAGGTAAAGACCATGACTGATACTGATACAGAAGAGGAGATACTAGAGCCTACCCCATACGAGAATGCCTATAGGAGAACATTAAAAGATGATGTTGAAACTCCCGAAGCACCAGACCCTGAACTTCTTGACATTCCTGATGGAGATACTCAAGAGGTTGAAGGAATGATACAGGCACAGGATGAGAAGGAGCATGATTGGAAAAAGCGTTATAGCGATCTAAAGAGTTATCATGATCGTAAGAATAACGAATGGCTCCAACAGAATGAGCTTACTGAAGCTAAACTAAAATTAGCAGAACAGAAAGCTTCCGCTCCACAGAACCTTCCCAAGTCTCAAGAAGAGTTGGAAGAGTTTAAGAAAGAATATCCTGATGTTTATGATGTTGTAGAAACCGTATCTAGGCTTCAAGCAGATGCAAGTGTAAGAGAGGTTGAAGAAAGAATCGAATCTCTTCGCAAAGCAGAGAAGGAAGCACAGATCAGAACAGCAGAAAAGGAACTTCTTGCCGTACACCCAGATTTTCTAGAAATCAAAAGTGATGCAGAATTTCTGGCATGGTTAGATGAACAACCTAAAAGCATTTCTGATGGTGTCTACAAAAACAGAACAGATTCTAAATGGGCCGCAAGAGTATTAGACCTATACAAATCTGATAAAGATATTGGTCAAAAGAAAAGAGGAAGGCCAAGAAAATCTAATGTAGATGCAGCAAGGGCTGTTACTAAAACAGAACGAGCGGCCACTACAGGTGAAAGCGAAAAGAAAATTTGGACTTCTTCTGAAATTGCCCGATTAAAGCCTCATGAATTTGAAGCGATTGAGAAAGAAATTGATAAGGCAAATCGGGAAGGAAGAATTATACCATAACAAATAAGGAGACTTAACTATGGCTGAATTTGGTTTAGCTGCTGGTTATCAAAATCTACCTTCGGGTAATTGGGTTCCAGCAATTTACAGTCAAAAGGTTCTCAAATTCTTCCGGCGTTCATCGGTTGCAGAAGCTGTGACCAATACCGACTATGCTGGAGAGATTGAAAACTTTGGTGATACTGTAAAAATTATTAAAGAGCCTTCGGTTACGGTGTCTTCCTATAGTCGTGGTTCTGTTGTCAACACTCAGAACCTTCAGGACAATCAGATTACTCTGACAGTTGATCAGGGTAACTATTTTGCCTTTAAGGTTGATGATGTTGAAGAGAGACAGAGCCATGTCAATTGGGAAGCTCTCTCGACTTCTTCGGGCGCTTATAGCTTGAAGAAGGCGTATGATTACAACGTACTGAAAGCGATTAGTGACAATGCTTCAACTGACACCACCAATCTTGGTGCTGCTGGTTCGGCTATTTCGTGTAATACTGGTAATGAGTGCGCTAATTATCTTAGCACTTTTGCCCGTCTTTTGGACGAAGCAGACGTTCCAGAGGATAATCGTTGGATCGTGGCCCCGCCACAGTTCTACGAGATTCTTCGTCAGGCTGATGCGAAGTTGATGGATTCAAGCGTAACTGGTGAGGATATGTCCGCTCTTATGAACGGTGCTGTCACCAGCCGTAAGGTTCATGGTTTCACGTTGTACCAGACTAACTCGATTACTGTTGGTACGGCTGGCGTTGCTGCTAGTCACACCTTTGGCCCATCCACTACGAGTGGTGAGACGATTGTTCTTGGTGGTCATAAGAGTGCGACTGCTACGGCTTCGGCTATTGCCAAGACTGAAGTTATTCGTGACCCCGATTCGTTTGCTGATATCGTGCGTGGGTTGCATGTCTTTGGTCGTAAGGTTCTTCGTGGTTCTGGTACTGGATTTACGGGTGTCTACAAGGGCATCCCTGATCTGAATACTTAGAAGGGAGACTGAAATATGGCTACTCATGATAAAACGGGTAAAGGCGGTACGACAGGTCATCCTTCAACGGGTGGTCGTAGACCTTACCTAGTAGAAAATACTAGTGACGTTACGGACTATGATCCTGCTGCTGGTGACATCATTCAGATGATTGATGTTCCTGCTGAAACGCTAGTTATGGCGGCAGGTGTTGAAGTTCTAACGGCAAGTTCCAATTCAGTGACCTTTGATCTTGGTATCACGGGTTCTACTGCTGGTCATCATGATCCTGATTGTTGGGTCGATGCTTATGATGCCACGGGTACTGGACACGCTCCGATGGATGCTACCGATGCAGCCGCAATGCTTGTGGTGAAAACGGCAGATACCATTGATGTTCTAACTGCTGGCGCACAAGATACTGCCGGTAAGTTTAGAGTATGGGCTGTTCTCTGTGACATTTCTGGTGTTGACGAGACGGATCATAACTAAAGTATATGGGGAGAGCCTTCGGGTTCTCCCCTCTACTATGGGAGATATAATATGACTGTAGAAAAACTAGCTGTTTCTGAGATTAATAAACACGATGGATATGCTTCTGCTACTAAAGCAGGTAATACAGTTTGGAATGCAAGAAGTACACAAAAAGTATTTAAAGAAGAAGATAAAGTAGAGATACTAGAAAAAAAAGTAAATGCTATGCAAGATAGTCTAGATAAAATTTTAGATAAACTTATGGGTACTTAATATGATTAAAAAATTAGCTATTAAAATTAAGAATTGGTTGAAGAAAATAATTCAGTATGGGTCTTAATGTCTTATAGTAAAGAAGTTGTTGATCACTATGAAGCACCTCGTAATGTAGGGTCGTTTAATAAACAAGATGAATCTGTAGGTACGGGACTAGTAGGTGCTCCTGCATGTGGTGATGTAATGAAACTACAGATTAAAGTTAAAGATGGTATTATAGAAGATGCAAAATTTAAAACATTTGGTTGTGGTTCAGCCATTGCATCTTCAAGTTTAGTAACGGAATGGGTTAAAGGTAAATCATTAGATACTGCAAAAGAAATAAGAAATACGGAAATTGCACAGCATCTTGCTTTACCGCCAGTAAAGATACATTGTTCTGTACTAGCAGAGGATGCAATAAAAGCAGCTATATCAGATTATGAAAGTAAATGTGAATGCCTAACGTAGTGACAATTACAGAAGAAGCTAAAGAACATCTACTTGAAATATGTGATAATCAAAAACAAGATAACATACATTTATCTGTAGCTGGTGGTGGATGTGCTGGGTTTTCTTATAAGTGGGGATTTATAGGTGATCCAGATAAAGATGATGAAGTTGTTAATATAGACAACAGTAAAAATTTAGTTATAGATGGTATGTCAATCATGCATCTTCTTGGAATGGAGATAGATTATAAGAAAGATATTTTCGGATCAATCTTACATATTGAAAACCCCAATGTAACTTCAAGTTGTGGATGCGGAGAATCTTTTAATGTTTTTTAAGCAAGGGCATATAAAATGAAATACATATACTCACTTATCGCTATGCTGATGATAGTATTTTTTGTAACCTCCGCACAAGCTCAAGGTTCTGCTTGTTTACCTGTAGCTCAAAAAGAACAATTTTTAAAAAACATAATAGAAAAATATAAAGAAGTTAAAATATTTACAGGGCTTTCTGGAAAAGGTGGGTATATTTTAGAATTATACTTTAATCCAGAGTCAACAACATTTACTGTTATAGCTATTAATACAACACATATCTGTGCAATGGATTTTGGGGAAAATGCAGATTTTATATTAGTCGTTCCAGAAGAGAAGAAAGATTTAGGTGTATAAATGGCAGACTACGTTACATTATCAAATAGAGTTCTTGAGTCTTTGAATGAGATTACATTAGCTACTAATGGTACGGACTTCACCTCTTCTAGAGGTATTCAAAGTGCTGTAAAGACATTTGTTAATCAATCTATTAATGATATTTATAATTCGGAATTACAGTGGTCTTTCCTGCATTCAGATGGAACACAAGCTACTACGGCTGGTACGGCTGAGTATAGTCTACCTTCTGATTACAGGCATGTAGATTATGATACGTTTATTGCAACACCCACACAGTTAGTATCAACTAATAACTTTTCTTCTGATGCAAACTGGACCCATACTAATAGTTCTATTAGTGGTGGGTTTTTAGTACTAGATCAGAATGATTCGGCACAGCAGACAATTACAACTTTTGTAGACAACAGACAGTATAGAGCTACATTTAGAATTACAGGAAGTACGGTTACACTTAAAGTAGGAACGAGTTCAGGTGGAACTCAGATTAAGAGCGAAGACTTTACAGTAGCAAATACAGGTGAAGGACAAGTACATACAACTACCTTTGGTGCAACAGCATCTACTCTTTATATAACTCTAACAAATACTACAAGTACCCAAGCTAAAGTAGACTTTATTAATATTACTGAAGATATTAATCCTAAGAAATTAAAGTCTATTACTTATGAAGAGTTTGCTAGAAACCACAGGGAGACAGATGTATCTATTGATTCAAGTAGTTATGGAATACCAGAATATGTATATCCTACTCAAGATGGTAAGTTCGGTCTTCATCCTGTTCCTGATAGGGGTAACTATACTATTCTATTTGAATACTGGACAACTCATACTGAACTGTCTGATTATGATGATAGTCCCACGCTTGCTACAAGACATCAAGATATAGTTGTAAGCAGAGCTAAGTATTATGCATATATGCTTAGAGGTGATGTAGAGATGGCAACTATGTGTCTTAATCAATATCAAGAAGGTATTAAACGAATGAGAATTGAACTTATTAATAGAGATGAAATGATGAGGTATATCTAATGTATGTAAATCAGGAAGATTCTAAAGTACGCCAGCTTGGTCAGAATATTGGTATGACTATGCCAACAGAAAATCTAAAGCTTGGTCGTGGCATGATGGAAAGAGAAAAGAGTAGAAAATATAATATGATGGGAGGTGGTAAAGTAAAGAAGTATGGCTATATGGGTGGCGGTAAAGTATACGGTCAGCCCAGAAAGGCTAATTATAAGGCAGGTTAATGGCTACTAGAATTGTAAATGCAGGAGCTTCATTAACAGATACAAGTTTAACAACTGTATATACTTGTCCTGCCAATTATAAATCTATTATAAAAGAACTTTGGTTAACAAATATAGATGGAACAAGTGCTGTAGATGCTACTGTAAAATGGACAGATAATTCAAATTCAGATACAGCTTACGTTTTAATAAGTACAAAGTCTATAGCAGCAGATGATTATCTTAGAGTTGATGGAGCTAATCTAGTTATAGAAGCAGGAGATGCTATTAAAGTACAGGCAGGAGCCGCTAATGATCTTGCTGTATCAGTTTTTATAGAAGAAATTTATACACCTTAATGGCTACTAGAAAAAAATCAAATATGAAAGGTATGACTATCAAAGGTGGTCATAAGCGTCCTACAAAGAAGGGTGCTGGAATGACTGCAAAGGGAGTTGCTAAGTATCGTAGGCAAAATCCCGGTAGTAAACTAAAAACTGCTGTAACGGGAAAAGTAAAAGCAGGTAGTAAGGCTGCTAAAAGAAGAAAGAGTTATTGTGCAAGGTCTGCTGGACAAATGAAGAAGTTTCCCAAAGCAGCTAAGAATCCAAATAGTCGTCTAAGACAAGCTCGTAAAAGGTGGAAGTGTTAATGGCTAGTAACGTACAAGCATCTGCAATATCAACAGACGGTGGACTTGTTCTTGATCGTGATCCATTTTCTATACCTCCCGGTGCTGCTCTTATTCTAGAAAACTATGAGCCAGATGCAGATGGAGGATATAGTAGAATCAAAGGCACGGTCAAGTATGATACTAATGAGTTAAGTAATGCTACGATATCTGGTGCAGGTACAGGTGTAATGCTTATGACAGCCCTATTTAGTACTACTGCCGGTACTGATATGGTTCTAGCAGCAAGAGGTACTATTATAGCAAAGAGTACAGGAAGTGGTTGGACTTCAGTACAGACAGGCAGAACGAGTGCAGAGAAATATACATTTGCTACATATAACTTTAACGGAACAAATAAAATTATTGTAGCAGACGGTGCTAATGCAGCTATGTCATATGATGGGTCTACTGCTACAGCTATAACAGCAACAGGAGCACCATCTGATCCAGAGAGTGTAGAAGTATTTAGAAATCATATCTTCTTTTCAGGTATGGGAAGTAATAAACAGGAAGTAGTATTTGCTGCACCTTTTGCTGAGAACGATTTTACTGCTGCAAATGGAGCAGGGTCTATTAAGGTAGATAGTCCAGTAGTAGGAATGAAAACATTCCGTGATAGACTTATAATTTTTGGTATGGATGAAATCTATCAAGTTACTGGAACAAGTCTTGCAGACTTTCAAATGCGGCCTATTACAAAAAAACTTGGTTGTATTGATAGAAATACTATACAAGAAATAGGCGGTGATATTATCTTTCTAGCACCTGATGGTCTAAGAACAGTTGCTGGTACGGAAAGAATTGACGATATCGAACTAGGTACAGTATCTAAACCTATTCAGAAAAGAATTAATGATATTGGATTTGATAATATTACTTCATTAGTTATACGAGAGAAAAGTCAATATCGTTTATTTTATCCCACTACTGCTGGTGTTGAGTCAAGAGCTTTTGGAATTATCGGAACTATGAAAAGAAATCTAGAAGGTAATATAGGATTTCAATGGGCAGATATTAAAGGAATTAAACCGGCTTGTACAGATTCAGCATATTTCGGAACTGTTGAATATATTATTCATGGTGATTATGATGGATATGTATATAGACAAGAACAATCAGATAGATTTAATGGAAGTACTTCAGATAGTACTACAGGAGATGCAATAGAAGCAAACTTTAAAAGTCCAGATATTGCTATTGGAGATACAGGTGTTAGAAAGAGTATGCAGAGAATACTTTTAAATATAGAACCAGAAGGTCAATTAGATTTTGATCTATTTATGAAATATAATTATAATAATGCTGATACTCCTCAACCAACAGCTATAAGTATAACAGAAACAACTGGTGCTGCATACTTTGGTAATTCCTCATCAACTTATGGAACAGCCGTATTTGGATCAACAGGCTCTCCAATTATACGAAAGTCAATAGAAGGATCAGGGTTTGCAGCAGCAGTACATATTATTGATTCAGCAAGTAAGAAACCTTATTCAATTAGAGGTTTCCAATTTGAATATACCCCCGGAGGTAGATATTAATGGCTATTCAAGGTTACGATAAAACTTCAACATACAGTAGTATAGCTACTGGTAATGTTATTGAAGCAGCTTACTTTACAAATGAGTATGCAGAAATCTTTGCTGCTTTTGCTAAAACAAGTAGTACTTCTTCTAGTGGGCATAGACATGATGGTGGCGATGCTATGGGCGGTTATGTCGCCCTTCTATCAGATAGTGATAACGATACTAAAATTTCTATGGAAACCATTAGTATTTCTAGTGGAGCACCTAGTTATACAGATAGTGATACTATTACGATAGTAGCAGGAAGTGCTACGATTGCAACGATTGATTCAGGAGATATCAATGTAGCAGCAAATAAGGGGATAACCTTTGGCGACGATGGGGAGAAGATCGAAGGAGACGGTACTGACCTTACTATTACTGGTAACAATATCAATCTTACTGCCACCGCTGACGTTAATATTCCTAGTGGGGTTGGTATCACATTTGCTACGGCAGAGAAGATTGAATCGGATGGCACAGACCTATCAATCACAGTCGGGAGCGGAGGAGACATCAACGTCCCGGCAAACATTGGTGTCACTTTCGGAAATGACGGTGAAAAGATTGAAGGTGATGGCACTGATCTTACAATTTCTGGTAATAACATTAATCTTACTGCTACTGCTGATGTAAACATTCCGAGTGGAGTTGGAATTACTTTTGCTACCGCTGAGAAGATTGAGTCAGATGGTACGGACCTTACAATCACTGTAGGCTCTGGCGGTGATATTAATATACCAGCAGATATTGGTGTTACCTTTGGTAATGACGGGGAAAAGATTGAAGGAGACGGAACAGACTTAACTATTACAGGTAACAATATTAAACTTACCGCTACTGCCGATGTCGTTATTCCTGCTGATGTAGGTATTACGTTTGGTACTGGTGAAAAGATTGAAGGTAATAATACTGATCTAACAGTTACATCAGGAGCCGATATTAATCTTACAGCAACAGCAGATGTAAATATTCCTAGTGGTGTTGGTGTAACTTTCGGTGATGACGGAGAGAAAATTGAGGGTGACGGCACAGACTTGACAATTAGTGCAAGTGCTGATCTTAACCTTACAGCTACTACAGATATTAATATTCCTGCTAATGTAGGACTTACGTTTGGTGACGATGGTGAGAAGATTGAGGGTGACGGAACGGACCTTACTATAGCTTCTTCTGCTCTAGCTACAGTTGATGCTGGTACGGATATTGTTCTTGATGCAGGTGGTGGAGATATCTTCTTTAAAGATGATGGAACTACATTCGGTAGTGCTACTAATACAAGTGGCGATCTTATAATCAAGTCGGGTACAACTACCGCTATGACCTTTAGTGGTGCCAATGTAACATTTGCAGGTACAGTAACGATTGGTAGTGCAGGTATCAGTGAAGCTGAACTAGAGATACTTGATGGCGCATCTGTAACAACTACAGAACTTAATATTATTGATGGTGATACTTCTGCTACCTCTACTACAGTAGCTGATGCAGATAGAGTAGTAATGAATGATAATGGAACTATGGTACAAGTAGCCGTTACTGATCTTTCTGCATACTTTGATGATGAGATTACGGCAATGCCCAATCTAGTTACTACGGCAGCTACTACGGTGGGTGCTTTAGCTAGTGGTTCTATTGCAAGTGGTTTTGGTAACATTGATAATGGTGCATCTAATATTACTTCTGGTGGTCTTGTCAAGCTTGATGTAGATGCGGATGCAGATGATCTTACAGGCGATAGTGCTACTGGTAGATTAACTCTTGGTGCCAATGAAGACCTTAACCTATATCATGGTGGTACTAATTCTTACATTGTAAATGATACTGGAGACTTGATTTTAGATACTGCCGATGATATAATGTTAGATGCTGCTGGAGGTGATATCTTCTTTCAATCAGGTGGTACAACTTTTGGTTCTGCTACAAATACCAGCGGCAATCTAATAATTAAATCTGGTACTACTACTGCTCTTACTTTTAGTGGAGCAGATGTAACTATAGCTGGTGATCTCACTGTAAGTGGTGACGATATTACAATGGCAACCAATACTTCGGGTGCTGCTTTGATTGCTGATGGTACAAATTTTAATCCAGTAGTAATTTCTGGTGATGCTACGATAGCAACGAATGGTGCTTTAACTATTGCTGCAAATGCAGTAGAAGGAAGTATGCTTAATGATAATGTTATTAGCGGTCTTACTGCTCTTACAAGTGGTCTTGCTACTACAGATGAATTAATGGTTAGTGATGGTGGTACTCTTAAACGAATGGATATAAGTGTTCTTGGTAATATAATGGCAACTAGTGGAGATGCTACGGCATTGGCTATCGCATTAGGATGATCTAAAAAAGGAAGGATAACATGGCAAATACATTTAAAGTTGTAACTAAAGCTGGTGTTACATCAGCAGACGTAATCTATACTGTTGCTAGTAGCACTACTACGGTTATACTAGGACTTATAATCGGTAACACGACTAGTAGTTCTGTTAATGCCACAGTTACTCTTGGAACAGATACAGGTAATAGAGCAGGAGCTAATAATGAAACTAATCAAGATGTTGAACTTATTACTTCTACACCTATTCCGGGCAATAGTACATTAGAATTATTGTCAGGTAATAAAGTAGTTATGGAAACTACAGATACTCTATCAGTTACAGGAAGTGGTGCAGTTGATGTAGCTCTATCAATTATGGAGATCACCTAATGGCTGTCACGAAGGTTACTCCTGCTGGACTATCTCTTACTCGTCCGGGCAAAAACTTACTGTATAATAGTGATTTTGCAGTTGCTCAGAGAGGAACGTCCTTCTCTGGATTAGGTACTACTGCCCAGTATACACTTGACGGGCTTGTGTATAATTCTGTTGTTGGTACTGAAACAGGTCGCCTCACTCTTTCGCAAGATTCAACTGTTCCTGCCGGAACAGGTCATAGACAATCTGTAAAGATAGATATAACAACTGCTGATAGTTCTATTGCAGCAGGTCATGGTTATTATTTAGAAGTCCGAGCAGAAGCACAAGATGTAAGTCATCTTCAGTACGGATCAGCTACTGCCAAATCTCTCTGTATTAGTTTTTGGACTCGATCTAGTACAACTGGAGACTATCAATTCATGTTAGAGGCTCCAGATGGTTCTAGAGCATATTCAACTACTTATAATATTGCGTCTGCTGACACATGGGAGCAGAAAAAAATTGTTATAGCTGGAGATTCCAGTGGAACTATAAATAATGATACTGGTCAAGGTTTAATTTATAGATTTTCTCTTACGATGGGATCGAATTTTCAGGGTGGAACGCAGAATGCTTGGGCTGCAACTGCAAACAATATGTACGCAGCAGGATCAACTTTGAATTTATTTTCTAGTACAGATAATGATTGGTATATAGCTGGGTTGCATGTCGAAGAAGGCGATGAGATTACTGATTTTCCATTTGAAGATTATTCAACGACACTTGCTAAATGCCAACGATACGCATTTGCCCTCGTCGGAACTACAAACGTCAGTGCGATGGGAGCGGGTGTGGCTAGATCAACAACAAATATATCAGCATCTATTAGATTCCCGGTGGTGATGAGGTCAAGCCCTACTGCGAGTGGAACCGCCGGATCATTAACAATCGTTGATGGCGACAGCACTCAAACAGTTACAAGTTTTGGTGCGAATGCTTCAACGTATGGTGATGAAACTTCAGCTAATGTTTCATCCGGTCTTACTCAAGGTAATGGAGTTATCCTTAGAAATAATGTCAATGGGCATATTTTCCTTTACTCATCGGAGATTTAGATATGAAATTAGAAAATCTTTTTTACGCAAATCCTGAACACACCACAATTAATATGATTAAAGATGGTGTTACTTATTCAATTCCATGTGCAGTAGGAAATACAGAGTATGATCAAATAATTAAAGAAAAACTTTCAGTTGCAGATTACGAGGAGTAAAATAATATGCCATATATAGGTAAATCACCACAGCACGGGAACTATAGTAAACTTGATGACATATCAAGTGGCTTTGATGGTTCCGATGCTACTCATGCACTAGCTTCTAATAGTATCGCTATTACTCCTGTACGACCAGAAGCTTTGTTGATTAGTATTAATGGTGTTATTCAAGAACCTGTTACTGATTATACTGTATCTGGAACTAATATCACATTCACTACTGCTCCTATTTCTACAGATAGTTTCTTTGGTGTAGCTATGGGTGAGCAACTTGCTATCGGAACACCTTCTGATGCTACAATAACTTCAGCTAAACTTAGTGGTAATCTTACTACACCGGGAACATTAACTGTTACGGATAGTGCTCTTATTTCTGGTTCTACTCCTACACTGACTATAGGTGATGCTGGTGCTGAAGACACTAAGATTGTGTTTGACGGTAATGCTCAAGACTTCCATATAGGATTAGATGATACAGCAGATGACCTAGTTATAGGGCTAGGATCAACTTTAGGTACTACTACACATATGTCGTTCGATGAGGCAGGTATAGTTAGTAAACCATTGCAGCCTTCATTTGGCGCATATCGAAGCACTAGCGGAAATACTATCGCTACTGGTGCTACTACAAAGATTGCTTTTAATGGTGAACGTCACGATGTAAATGCTGATTTTGATACAACGAATAATAGATTTGTAGCTCCTGTTGATGGACGTTATTTAATTACTGTTGGAGTAATGCTTTACGGAATAGGCACTACAAATGGTGGGCGAATATCCCTCAATCTCTATGTTGATAATTCGGCAGTAGTAGAAGTTGGTAGATATACTGCTGGCACTGGCGAAGGATTCGGCACTAGCTTTGTAGAGTTTTCTCTTACTGGCTCTTCTATTCTTGATTTAGATGCAAGTGAATATGTAGAAGCATTTATTTATAATAATAGTGGAGCAACTGTTACTGCTAATTATGGTAGTGGTAGTACTGATTATACATATATGACTGGCGAAAAACTTTCATAAAGGAAATAAAATGGCGACAGCACAGGCAAAAATTAATTTAGATATTAACACACCAGAAGTTGTGAAGGCATGTGGAAAAAGTTGGACTGACGATACAGCACCCACAACTTTTTGGATTAGCGGCGATATACTTTATGTCGCTGATTGTGATCAAGATGCACTTGATGCAGCAGTTGCCGCTCGTAATCCAGTAAACGATAAGAGAGACCGTGATTTTGCTGATCTACGAAGTAAAAGATATGGGCTATTAAAAGCAACCGATTGGTGGGGAGTAAGTGATCGAACAATGTCTGATGCAGAAAAAAATTATCGGCAAGCTCTTAGAGATTTGCCAGCCAATACTTCTGATCCCTCTGATCCGACATGGCCGGATAAACCCTAGAAATAAAAGGAGTAGAACAATATGCCATATATAGGAACACCACCAGCATCTGAACTAGCTAATCTAGATATTAATGGTCAGTCTTTAATTCTGGATGCTGATGCGGATACGCATATTACAGCAGATACGGATGATCAGATAGATATTCATATATCTGGTGCTGATGATTTTCAATTTACTGCAAATAAGTTTTTAGTACAAACTGGTAGTAGTATTGATATAAACGGCACTGAACTTATTATTGACGCTGATGCAGACACATCTCTTACCGCAGATACGGATGATCAAATAGATATTAAAGTTGGTGGAACTGATTATTTTAAATTTACGACAACTCAATTTGGAGGGGTACAAGGTTCTGCTTCAGTTCCAGCCTTTGCATGGACGACAGACCCTAATACGGGAATATTTTTTGGCGCTAATGGTAACGGTCAAATCGGGTTTACAGGTGAAGGCACAGAGAGAGTGCGGTTTTTATCTATTAGTAGTGGTGTCCAATCATTTTTTGGAGATACTGCAAATACTTTAGCTGATTGTGGAATGACTATAAATCAAATTGCGTATGATGATGCAGCTTTCTCTCTAAAATCTTCTGATGTTAGTCAGTCGGTTACAAATGTTGCTGAAGCTGATACATACTTTCATATAGGTAAAAATTCTGCTGATCGTGGCGGTGCTCTTCTTGTGGGATTTGCAGAAGATGATCTTACTGAAGCTGCTATTAAGATACGAGGATTTGGCGAAGGTTCTAGCGGAACGAGAAGTACTAGTGGAACAGCAGTAATAGCGATTGATGCGAGAAAGAACGCTGATGCAGACGGACAAGGTATTGATAGTAACGCAAATCTCTGTATTTTTCAAGCGGCGGGTACTACTGTATGGATCGTAGATAAAGAAGGCGACACACACGCTGATGGAACGCACAATGATACAGTGTATGATGACTATGATGATGTTGCGCTTCTATCTGCATCACGCCACGTTACACACCAGAACAAGAATTTTGCGAAGCGTGTTTACGGAGATTTCATTCAAGAACATGCACAAGTTTTACATGATAATGGTGTGATCACTATGAATGATGATGGGCATCATTTCGTAAGCACTAAAGGTATGAATGGTCTAATAATAGATGCTATTCGACAAACCCGAAATATTCAAAAAGCTTTCTATAATATTCTTTCTGATGAACAGAAGAATAAATTTGCTGGTGAAATAGAAGAAATGAAACTGCCTGTACTACCAGCATTTCAAACACCATAACTAAAGGATATTAAAACTATGGCATTACAAGTAAATATTCCACTACAGGGCGGTCTTACTCATAATAATGGCTATGTTCGTATTACTGATGCTCGTGTATGTAGAAAAGATCATCAAGAAGATTGGTTTTTAATGGTATCTGTATCTGTATATAAAGATGCGGATGAACGAGCAAAAGATGAGTTAGAAACTATTCCCTGTCGTAGCATGGATCACTTTAAGTTTCCCTATTCTGTAGGAGATGAGAGTGGTAGTAATCTTATTTCTCATTCTTATGCTAAACTTAAAACTGAAAGTGTTTTTGACGGAGCTTCTGACGTTTAAATGAAGTACTTAGCTTTTTGTATAGTATTGTTGTTTGCTGGTACAGCTTATGCTCAGACTAGCTTATCAACAAAAGTATATGAATGTATTCCTATTATGGATAAAGATAAACTTATAGCTCAAATAAATGATATAGGTGAAACATTCTTATTTAGTGGATTATCTGAAAAAGGACCACATCTAGTAGAGGTTTATATGGATACTGAAACAGGAACATGGACTGCTCTAGGAACTGATACGGTAAAAGTATGTATTCTTGATTTTGGAAGAAAGGCAGAAAAGGTAGAATAGAATGGCAAAAGCAAAGAAAACTCCTGCCTATGTAAAAAAGGCTATTGAATGGCTGGAAAAGAATGCACCAGACGGTGAACAGATAGCCTTTATTAATGATCAGGAAGCTGCTCATCTCAAGTCTATGGGTGGGAGTGGTGAGGAAACTGTTGATAGTGTAAGGAGTTATGCTAATCCAGAAGGGTCTTATCAATTTTATCTTGATCAACAGGAACGACAAAGACAACAGCAACAAGATGAAAGAAATAGATTTGTAGATACTATAAGAGCTAGAGTAGAAGAAGAAGAGGCGGCTAGAGAGAATCAGGAAGACGAAGAAGAGCCTTATGAAGCACCCGGAGGTGCAGGAGAAATAGAAAGAGCTAGGCAAGAAGCTAATATTTTAGATGATCCTGCATTACCCACAGTACCACAACTTAAAACTACTCCTTTAGAAGTTTCACAAGATCAATTAATAGACCCCGATAAGTTTAAAGTTGCTACTGATCCCACGATAGGTAGTGCAGAACAAGTTTCTGAAACTGGTTTAACTACTGCTGTCCCTGAAGAATTTACTCCAGAAAGATTTGAAGCGGCTCAAGCAGGAGATACAGGAGCAGCAACAGCAGCTACTCTTGATGCTCCTTCTAGAGTTATTGAAGATGAACAAATAAGTGAAACTGCTTTTAGAGCAGATTTAGCAGAAGCTGCTACAGCAGACCTTGATCCTAGAGCTACTGTAAAATTTCAGTTAGAGCAGATAACATCTACTATTAAGGATGGAGAACCTCTGCCTTCTTGGGCTGCACCTGCTGCTAGAAATGTAGATTCTATTATGTTACAAAGAGGTCTTGGTGCTTCTTCTATGGCTGCTTCAGCAAGAACACAAGCTCTTATTGAAGCTGGATTACCAATAGCCAGTGCAGATGCACAAGCATACGGAAGAATACAATTACAGAATCTTAATAATAAACAACAGACAGCATTACAGAATGCTAATAATCTTGCTGCTATGAGAACACAAAATCTTAATGCTAGGATGACAGCAGCAGTTAATAATGCACAGAATTTTCTAGCTATAGATACAGCTAATCTTTCAAATAAGCAAGCATCCAACACATTAACTTATAATGCATATCTTCAAAAATTATTTGCTGATCAAGCAGCAACGAATGCAGCTAGACAATTTAACGCTACTACTACTAATCAAATAGAACAATTTTTTTCTACATTAGAAAATTCAGTAAATGAATCAAATGCTAATCGGTTACAAGCGGTAAGACAGTTTAATGTTGGTGAAGCAAATGCTCAAGAACAGTTTATAGAAAATCAAAGAGCAACAAGAGAAAGTTTCAATGTACAAATGGCTTCACAAATAGAAGCAGCCAATGCTAATTGGAGACAATCTGTTGCTACGGTAAATAATTCAAATCAAATGCAAGCAAATATCTTTGCTGCTCAAAGTGTTTTAGGTTTAAGAACTAGACAATATAATGATTTACTACAAAAACGAAGAGATGAAGCTCATTTCATTTATGAGTCAACGGAAAGAGCATTGGATAGAGAAGCTCAAGCTGCTGCCCTAGCTCAACAAGCCGCTATAGCAAGAAGTAATAGAAATGCAGAACAAGATTCAAACTTTTTTACTGACGTTATTGATATAGTAAGAGATTTCTTTTAATTCATAATAGGAAAAATAAATGGAAAATGTAGAACAAAATATGAGTTTTCTTGAAATGGAGGGACAAGAACAAGATGTTCCCATGATGGTTGATCCTATTGAAGAAATGGCAACTCAACAACTTGATGAAATTATGTCTAGAGTTGTAGCTAGATTTGAAGGTGGTGAAGAAGAAATCAAACAGCTTATAGAAGATGATAAAAAAGATATTACTGAATATAAAAAGAATGTAAGTGATTTTAATAATCTTGATCAAGTATTTAATTTAGAAGATAGCTCTGATCAAACTGAGTTTATTGCATCCAGTGTTCCGGGTGCAAGCTTAACAGGAAATATGTTGGACGATGAAAAAGGAACTATAGGAAAGTATCCTTGGGAAACACCTCCTGAATTACCCTCTCCTCTAGAAGCTTTTGATTATATTATTGAAAAGAAAAATGAAGAACCTAGAAAAACTAATATTGTTAAAATTTTAAGTGCAGGAGCACCTGCCGAATCTCTTGCTAGAGTTATTACATTTAAAGGATTTTTAGAAGGTATGTTTATGCCTGATGTTGAGGAACTAATTGTTGTTCCAATAATGTTAGACCTTGTTGCTGATGCACAAGATGCAGGTGTTAAACCAAGAATACTAAATGATTTTAATGATGATAATATTGATGACAGAACAGTTTTTGATATGATGAAAAATATGCATCCTGAAAAATTTAAAATTATAGAAGAAGAAGCTGCTATTCTTAATAGGATGCCAGAAGAAATGCCAATGGATATGTCTATGCCAATACCTGAAGGAAGTTTTTTAGATATGGAAGAGGAACAATAGTATGGGGTTTTTAGATTCACCGCTTGTTAGAGGAGCAGCAAGATCATTTGGAAATACTGCTAGAGCAAATCTAGCCGCAGAAGCTCAGATACTTGCTCAGTTAAAATCACAAGACGAACGAAGTAGAGGTCCAATTAATACTATTATTAATAGTGTTAATCTTCCTCCAGACCTTGATGAGGAAACTGCCATATCTGAAATAATAAAATTAAGATTAAATCCTAATACATTGGAACAGATAGCAGAGAAAGTAGTGTTAGGTGGAATGCAGAAAGACAATGTTATTTTTATGCCTGATGGCGAAGATGTACCCGGAGTTAAATTAGGTGCTACTGGTTATAGACTTAGTATACCTTCTTTAAAACCAAAAAACACAACAGGAAAACTTTCAGAGAATCAATTAGAAGCAAGAGCTTTAGAACGATGGTATAATATCGTTAAAGGATATGGTGGTGGTGAAATAAATTTTAATAAAGCATGGGGTACATTAGAGCCGTTTGATCAAGAACGTGTTTATGAAGTTGTTTATGGTACAGGAGCAAAATATAAATTAAGGCAAAACTTGGCTTCTAGTGCTGATCTTGGTTTTATAGTACAATCAATTAAACAAGTAGGTGTAACTACAGACCCTGAGATTAAAATAACAACTAAAGGATATAATTATTTAGAACAGCTATTTAAAGGTAACAAAGATAAACTTGCTGAACTAAAAGCTGCCCGACAGTTCAATAAGAATTTTATAATGATAAATAACAAAGAAATATTTTTAAGTCAAATATTAATTGATAGTAAACCAGTTACTGATCTATATCAGAAAACACTTCTAGCACACGCAAGAGGGAATTTTAAAGCTAGTGCTCTTGTTGCTCAAGCTGAGAATGAAAATAATAGAGATTTGGAAGCAATGAATAAAGCAAGTTCAAACAATATTCCAAATACAGTTACTATTGGAGATGATGTAAAAGAGATTCCTGATAGACTTAAAAGTCTAATAAATATAAAGTATTCTCCTATGATAATTCAAAAAGTACTTAATAGACCAGAGAATCAAGGCATTGAAGCTAGCACAGTAATAGAAGATATATCTAATAACTTAGCTGAAGATCATAATGTAATGTATGATGCTGTATATGCTATATTATGGAACAACTGGAATTTATTTTTAGATCAACAAGAAAAAGTGGAATAATTTATGTCTGATACTTACTCTCAACAGATGGATTCATTATTAAATCCAGTTTCTTCTGTTGATCATCTAGATAAATTTAGAAATGTTGAAGTTGATCATCTAGATAAATTTAGAAGTTCTAGTCCACAAGAAAATATATATGCTGATTGGACAGAAGAAGGGGCTATAGCTTGGGCTGGCTATATGGGTACAATAGATACTATTAGAGGTGTTAAACAGATTGTAGGTTGGGATAGAAGCTTAGAAGAAAAAGATCAACGGCTTCTTAATTCTTTAATGGAACATCCTGAATGGGGTAATAAGGTTAAAGCAGCATGGTTTGGAGGTATGATCCTTGATCCTGTAGGATGGCTTGTGCCTATTGCAAAAGCTAGAACTGCGGGAAGGCTTGCATGGGAAGGATTTAAATGGGGTGGAATACAAGGTGCTTTAGGATATGTTGATGAAGAAAGTTCTAATAGACTTATGAATACTGCACAAGGTGCTGTTGGCGGTGCCGTTCTTTTAGGCGGTGGAAAGAAAGCTCTTGATATAAGTCGTAGAATTATAAAAGGAAAAGAAAGATTTGAATTTGAAAATGTTCCTATTAGTCAACTGAATCCTGAAAAACAAGAACAGCTTGTAAGAAAACTTGCTCAAAAAGCTTTTCCTGATGAGCTAGTAGATATACAACCAGAATTTCGTGCTGCTAGAATTACTAGTAAACAAGGAGAAAGTATTATTGACTTTACTTCTCAAAGAACAGCTAAAGAACTTTTGTCTAATCCTGAAGCTGCTATAAGAGGATTTACAGGACACCAACCAAAAAGAATAGCAGATAATATAAAGAAATTTTATTTTGCTCCTTTCCAAACTGCTCAAGAAAAATATTATAATTTTACTACTAACAAATTATATAAACCTGTTTTTGGAAATCCCGTAACTTCTGTATCAGTAGCAGCAGCAGGAGTTGCTGGAATGTCCCTTACTGATGATTACATTCAAGGAGTTGTAGATAGATATGAAGATGAAAACGATGTAGATACAGGTGTTACTTCTCAAGCTTTAATTGGTCTTTCAGCTATTCTTTCAGGAACTACTGCCCTCGTTGCTGGTAAAGGTCTTAGAAAGATACCTCAAGTAAGAACTAATATGGATAAAGCTTCTGATTTTTTTGGGAGAATGTTTATAGATAATTATAAACTACCTCCTATTTATAAAAAATTAAAAGATGATATAGGTATTGATGTTAATACTTATGAAAATAAATTCTTTGATATTGCTACAAGAATGTCAATGTTTGATCCAGATGAGAAGAGAATACTCTATCAATTTATGGATGGTCAACATAGAGTAGGGGATATAGCTGGAAAAATACCAAAGGAACTTCATGAACTTGGAGACGAAGCTAGAGAACAATTAAAAATACTTGGTCAAGAAATGGTTGATATTGGACTTCTTAATAGGGAAACTTTTTTAAGAAATATTAATAGCTACATACACAGAACATATGTGAGAAAAGAAATACCAGATTTACTAGCTGACTCTTCTGAAGGATTACGAACATTTGCTAGAGAACAAAATGATATAAATACTTTTCAAAGTAGATTTGGTTTAAGTGGGGATACTATAAAGCATAGAGGTATACCTTTTAAAGTAAGATTAACGGATACAAATCAAATTAAAGAACTTGAAGCTTTGGGTGCTCAGTTTCACTATAAAAATAAAACTCATGCAATATATAGAAAACCATTAACTAAAGAACAAAGAAAATATCTTGGTGAAGTAGAAGATGCTGCTTGGGCAGTAAAAGCTTCTGGACAGCTTATGTCTGAAGACTATGCTAGATATAAATTCTTTAAAGGTTTAGTTGATCAAGGTATGAGTATATCTTCAAGAGATTTTGATAGTCTTCCAATCAATAAAAAACAATACTGGATTCGGATGAGCGATGATAAGATACCAAATTCTAATGTACAAAAATGGGGTGCATTAGCAGGGAGATATGTTCCAAAAGAAGTACACGATGATTTAAAAATACAGCAATTATTCATTGATTTTATGCGAGGACGTAAAGATAATCCTGCTCTTGAATTTATACGAAGATTTGCCATAACTTATAGAAAATGGAACAGAAGATGGAAGAGAGGTAAAACAACTTGGAATCCTACAGTTCATGGGCATAATACTTTTTCTAATTTTACGGTACTAGATGGTCATGATGTTCCAGCAGAATATCTAGCTAAATTCGGATTAAAAGTTTGGAGTAAAGCTGGTCAAAAAGCTTTAAATGAAAATAAAGAATTTGGTCCTATTTATGATGATCTTGTTAGACTAAATGTTTTTGATGCAAGTTTACTTAAAGCTGATCTTGGAATGAATAAAGAAGATTTTCTAAAAATATATTCAGAAGAAACTCTTGGTTTGAAGATGAATGATATGGGACAACTTCTAGAAAAATCTTCAAACATAGGAGGAAGAATTTGGGAAACTCTGAGAAAAGGTGGAAAAATACTTGGATCACCAGTTGTAAAAGCCGATAGACTTTTTGGTAAATGGTATCAAGCTGAAGACGGTATGTTTCGTGCTGCTTTATATATAAAAAGATTAGAAGAGGGTATGCCTAGACTAAATAAATTAAAAAAAGGAACTCCCGAATATGAAGATGCTTTTGAAAAAATAAAAAGAAGTGCAGCGGCTGAAGCAAGAAAAGGTTTTGTAGATTATAATATTTCAGCACCAGCCGTACAAGCTCTTAGAGAAACAGTATTACCTTTCTTGGCATATCCTTATAGGATGATTCCTATACTTGCTGAAATGGCTACTAAAAAACCACATAAGTTTGCTAAATGGGCAAGTATATTTTATGCAATAGATTATATGGGTAGTGAAGCTTCTCGTACAAATGAGCAATATGAAAGAGCATTACTTGATGAGAGATCAAAGGCTACTTTATGGGGTCTTCCTTTATTTCCTTCTTCTTATATTAAAGTGCCTCAAAATTTACCAAAAGAATTTGAAAAATTTACAGACAAAAGATTTGATATATCCTTTGGTTTTAATTTAGATAAAGATATAGTTACTGGTAAACCTATTCCACAAAGATCATTGTATTGGGATGTAATGAGAATCCTTCCAGCAGGAGATGCTATTGGTAATGTATCTCCTACAGGAGCAGGAGGAGGAATACTTCCGGGGTTTCCTGCATGGATGCAACCAAGTGGAGGATTAGGAGGGGATATCTTTTCTATTTTTTTCTGGGGAACGGACCTTTTTACACTTAAACCAATACCTACTAAAGTAGGTAACGAAAGAGCAGATATGGCGGAGAGGCTTCATTATTTTTTAAAGAAACAAGTTCCTAATAATCCTATTCTTGGTATATCTGGATGGCAATGGGGAATAGATCAAATTCCAGGAGTTGAATATAAACAAAGATGGAGAGCTTTTGATTCTTATGCTCACCAATCTATTATGAGAACATTAACTCAAAGCGCAAACGCTAGAGCACCTTATGCTGAAGATACTACTGTATTAAATACAATGCTTCGTTTTATAGGTATAAAACTTTGGCCTTTTGAACTTCCTTTTAAAGAAGGAAAATATAGACTTGAACATGAGAGAAATTTAAACAAGTTACAGAGCGAAATAATCAAACTAAGAAAAAATTTAGAGAAATATCCTTTTGGATCAGAAGAATATTTAGCTGTAGAAGAAGAAACAAACGATGACATACTTATACTAAGAAGAAAACAAGAAGAGTATATGTTAAAAATGAGAGGTATAAGAAGACTAAGAGAAAATGTAGAAGACCCTAGAGAAATTTGGGAAAGTCAGCAGTAATGAATGATAAAGATATCACTGTTCAAAATGATGTGTATTTAATTTTAGGAAGATTAGAAGGTAAACTAGATTCTGTTATTTCAACAACAGAAAAACAGTGGGCTACCATAGAGCAGCATAATAAAAGACTAACCAAATTAGAACAGGATAGGTCAATGGTTTATGGTGCTGCTGGTGCGCTAGGTATATTAGGATCAATAATAATATGGACTATTACGAAGTTAATGGGGGGTAATTAATGGCAACAAGATCACCAAGGTATTCTGATATATTCGCTTTAAGATCAGGTATTGGAAAGACGAAGCCTAATCTAGGAAAACTTAGAAGTAGAAATCCTTTAACTATAGCAAGGAGTCTTCCTAAAACAAATGTAACAGCAGACCAACTTGCTGCTCCTGTAGGAACAGGAACCCCTTCAACTGGTAGGACTGTTGGATCAGGTCGTTCACAAACTCAAGCACCTTCTCTTTCTCAAGCAACATTAAATCCTCGTTTTCAAAGACCCCAACGTGAAAATATTTCTTTTGGACAGCCTAATAAAGTTGGTATAGCTATAGAGAATTTGGTATCACCATCTGAAGGATATAATTTTAGAGATATTGGAGATTTATTTAGTACAGGTGATTCAGGAATATTCAGAAGAGTTATGAACTTTTTTAGTTAAAAGGAAGATGATATGGAACTTGTAACAACTTTACTAGGCGGCTCTGTAATGGGCTTTACTACCACCCTTATAGGTCAGATAGTAAAAGCTAAAGCAGAACAGCACAAGCTCATGCTTGGTGCTCTTAATGCAAAGCACAAGGTACTACAGGATGTTCGAGAGCATGGTGTTAAGGATAAACATTTTGCTTGGACTCGTAGGATCATTGCTCTTATTTGTGTTACCTGTATTGTAGTTATACCTTTCATAGCACCGTTCCTTGATGTACCAGTTATTGTATCTCATGTCAAGGAAGGTGGTTTCTCTATACCTTTTATCTGGCAGTCACCTGATAACGTAGAATGGAAAGCAATAGAAGGAGTAGCACTTGCTCCTATGTACCTGCACACACTAGCTGCCATCGTAAGCTTTTACTTTGGGTCTGGTGCTGCTAAGTAATGATGTCGGCAGCACAATTTATAAAATTATTTGAAACCGTTGGCATCCCTGTTCTCACAGCAGCAGCGGCAGGGTATGCTCTATGGTGGTTAATAAAATGGATTACAGGAAGCTTTAAACAAGAGCTACAGGATGATAATAGTAGTATTATCAAAGCAATCGATATACTTAAAGAAGAATTAGATGAGGAGATTAGAGATACAAGAAATCAAATAGGAAGTAAACTAGATGAACTTCGTATTATGACTATACGTTTAATTGATAGAGTTAGAGTATTAGAGATGAACTTTGTTGAGCATGATGAAACTGTACGAGCAGCTTATGGATTAGAGCGAGCCAAGAGAAAGAAGACACGGCACGAACAAGTAGCAGAGCTAGAAGAACAGATAAAAGATGCTGGAAAAACAAATGGTCATTAAACTTAGTAGAAGTAAAATCATAGCTACTATAGTATACAAGACTCCTGAACTACCGCATCTTATTCAGGAGTTTAATTATGAGGGATTTGATATTCCGCCAGAGTATCCATACTTTGATTTGTTTATGGAATACTGGAACACAAATATACCTTCTATAATTCTAGATGTTAGGGGAGTTTGTAAGGAGTTTCCTATTGATAAGTATGTTTATATACAGGATACATTAACGGTACACTAATGCACACACTTAAAGAAATACTAACTGAACCACAGACCATGTATGATGGTGGTGTGGTAGGCATGGCGGATGGTGGACCTCCTAAAAAAGAATTTAGAGAAGGAGAGGTTATACTAGTACCTACGTTCGGCAGTGATAGAAGACCTTCTATAGAATTTTCTTTAGTTACTTCTACAGGTGATGTTCCTAAAAATCTTTATCGATATGTTTCTCCAGAAGAATGGAATCAAATAAAAGAAACAGGCGAAATGATGCCGAGTGACTTTTATAAAAGAATACATGCTTCTGCTTCTCCAGAAGAGAGGTATAATGAAAAAGATAATGTTCTTTTAGAGATAGAATATAAACCAGAAGATTCATGGTATGCTAAAATGGGAGATAAGGTTTATGGTGTAACTACTAAAAAAATTCCTATTTCTAGAATTAAAAATTTAACAGCCAAGCCTCAGAATAAACTACCTGTTCCTGAAGAACAAACACCAACAGGAACTGCTGTTGTAGAAGGAGCTAAGAAACTAGCTAAAGGAGCAGTTAAACAAGCTATTAAAAGAATACCGGGAGCTGGTTTGTTGGATGCAAAGCCTGTTGCAGATGCAACCATACCCGGATTCATGACAAAGATAGTAGAAGAAAAAAGAAATAAAGCTTTTGAGAATTTAGCTTGGGAACAACGTGGTCTTCCAGAAGAGGCTATGCTTGAACTTCAAAAGGCTATAGGTGGAGGTGTTCTTGGCAATCTTGCAGAGCATGTAGGTGATCTTACACATAGAATGTCAGAAAAATTTGATTATTTAAAAGGAAGTCCTACAAGTGTTGCTTATAAAATTAAGTCAACATTGAGAACATTAAGAAGTGATTATGGATTTGAAAAAGAACACCTAGAAAATATGAAAACTAATGCTGAGTTTGATAATATACCAGAAGAAAAATTTCTTAATAGAGCAAATAAAAAGCTTGCAAAATATGCTGACGAACATAGGAAATTAAAAGTTTATAACGAACCACAGAAATGGGCTAGAGATGCTGCTGTAGCTATCGGTGAAAAAAATTGGAACAGGGTAATAACTGAACTTGAAAAGTTAGAAAGCTTAATTGAAAATCAAGATGCTTATGAAGAAGCTGTAAGCAAATTTGATGAAGACTTTGAAGAAAGACTAAAAACTATGTACGATGGTGGTATTGTTAACATGCAGGATGGTGGTAAGCCCCAGAATAAAATACCTGTTCCTAAGGTTTTAAAAACTGCTCTAGAACTAGGAGTTAAAAAACATCCTGTAAGTATGATAGTTAGAGCATTAACTAACAGGATGTCTGAAAAAGAGATAGGAAACATAATTAAGATTTTAAAGGATACACCAGCACATAAACTGTTTGGATTAAAACAATCTGGTTCACAGTCTTTACAGAAGTTAGTAAATGATTTTACAAATAGATTACAGACTCAAAGGCATCTTCAAAATGTGGACAGATTATATGAAAATGTACGTGTAGACCCAAGAAGAACTATCAGAACAAAACTTCCGAAAGCAAAACTTATGTACGATGGAGGTTTAGTTTAAAATGAAGAAATCATTAATCATTAAGCTATCACTTGTGATAACATTTGTAATTATTTCAATAGTTGGAATTATAATGATGACAAATGCTATGAGATGTGTCCCTCCTTGTGTATAGATGAAAGAAGAACTAACCGCCCATGAAAAGGCTACAATGACATGGCGGTGGACAGCACTAATAATATATTTACTGATATGCTTCTATGATTTTATGTTTGTACCGATATGGTACGGCCTTAATAGACCCGATATAAGCTTATTCATGGAGATCATTAATAGCACCGAAGAGCCAATGGTTCAGATGGAACTCATGAAAAAACTTACAGGCCAACACAATCCGTTCACCCTTCAAGGTGGGGGATTATTCCATCTAGCATTTGGTGCGATACTAACAGGGTCTGCCTTTGCTTCTAAAAGATAGTAGCTTAGTCTAGGGATTTAAATTGAGAGCTAAAGGTTCTTAGGCTTTGTTCCACAGTATCAAGTAAGTTTTCACTATACTCAAGGAAATCATATATTAGCTCTCTGTTTTCATAGGAAGGAAGAGTATTGTCTATCGTAGACAACCAATCGTTAGGATGAAGAGACTCACGAAATATTTCTAGATGACCAGACTCATTTAGACATACACCTATCTTAAACAGGGTGGCTTCAGGGCTACCCTGTTTTCTTTTCGACAACTGGTAGCTCCTTATCTAATACTGTTTCAGCAAATGATACATCTTTAATATCGTTTCTCAATGTCTCTATTCTACCACTCAAATACTCCTGTACATTCTTTCGTTGTATTCTATGGTAGTCACCCAAGTTCTCCAGAAGGTATGCTAGCTCCATCTCCATACCCTCTAGGTGAACCTTAATCTTCTCTTGTTTTTCGCTCATTGTTTTCTCCTAGTTCTTTAATTCTTTTATAAGCTTCTTGTAGTTGTTCTTGTAGTTCTCTAACGCTCTTCTTTAATAGTAGTATTTCTTCTTTAGGATTAAGTCTTCTGTTCTTAGATTTATACAACATACTAATTAACAATATCTACTATTTCACATACATCCCCTGTACAATTTAGAGTTTGACTACCATGTGTATTATCCTCTGCTTCAAACTCTGCGAGGAGTTTCCAATCAACATCTGTAGGCATCTTACTTAGAAGCTCGTCATAAGTAGTCTTATCACAGTCCTGATAAGGAGCTTGTTTGTAAGTATGCTCTGTCATAGGTAGGAAACTAATACCTGACATTAGATTAAAGTTCTTATAAACATATGCACCAACTTCCATCCACTCATGTTCCTGTACTGATACAGTGATGGATGGCTTATGTTCGCACCAGTGTTCAGAATATACCTGCCATATCTTTAGATGATCTATAGCAGATAGGTCATGTCTTGTCAATGCACCTTTAGGTGACTTCATAGGGAAGTTAAATACAGACATGGATTGTGGTTTAGCCAGTTCATCCTCTACAGGAAAGCCTTTCTCTGTCATGAACTGAGTAAGAGGGTCTTTCTTATCTGCCCTTACAGTCCTTATGTAATACTCAGCATGTCTAGGATGGATACCACTAGCAGCATCTACAAGCTGACTAACCGTACCACTAGGCTTAACACAGGTTATAGCAGCAGAAGGCTCTATACCTAGATACTTAGCCCACTTGCTGTTAGTTGCAACTGCTGTAAGTCTAAGATTGGATAGAAGAGTTTCAAGATTATCATTAGTCTTATTAGACATCATCTTGTTATCCAGTATACCTGTTAATGATACACCCAGCAATCTCTCCTCTTCTGTATTACGAGTCCATTGTCTACTAAGACCTTTAAAGTCTGTGAAGCAGGACTGTATCGTACCTAGTATAGTAGCTAACTCTACTTTCTTCTGTAATGTTTCAGCAGTATCTTCTGCTTTGACAACAACTTCAGATAGGTTACAGAACTGCTTAGGTCTAAGTATAATTTCACAACAGGGGTTAGTACCATAATCAATATCGGAATCTCTACGCCCATACTTAGCAGCCTGTTGCTGTGCAGCCTGACGATTAAAGATACCACGTTCACCAGACTTGCTCTCATACAGGGCTGTCCATTCTCTCATGAATGATCCCATGTCTGCTGTTCCATCTGTATAGCATACAGAGTTGTTAGCCAAGGCTCTATGAGGATCAGTATCCCACCATGAACCAGACTTGGCATGTCGCATACGATCATCAGATAGGTTAGACAGGCTAATCAATGCTGATCTACGAACACCGCCTACCACCACAACATCAGCAATCTTACACATGAGGTCATGACATTCGATGCTGGTTAGTTTACGACCAGAGGCTTTCTTGAATAGATTACAAGAGAAACTAAACAAGTCATCAAGAGGTTCAGGTCCACTAGCCCTACCGCCAAAGGTCTTTAGCTTGGCACCAGCAGGACGTAATCTAGACATATCCCATCTGGGTAGCATACCAGCATAGAGCAGGTTAATAAGCTCCTTGAAGCCTCGAAACCACCCCTCTTTACTATCCTGTACGATGATAGTTGTTTCACTATCTTCCAGTACATCAGGAACACCGGGAAGTTGGTTGATGTACTGTCGTTCAACAGAAAAGCCTACACCTGTACCATGCATAAGGATATACAGGCACTCATCAAAGGCTCTAGGGCTATCTACAGGGAGATAAGAACAGTTATAGGCAGCAATGTGGTTACGTTCTAGAGCATTACCAGCAGTCATCATAGCCCTCATAGAAGGCATGATCTCCAGTGTAACCATAGCTGTATATAAATCTGTAAACATCTCCTTTGGCATGGAGTAATCATGGTTCTTCTTAATGAAGTCTCTATAGAAACTAAGAAGTCTAGTAACTGTTTCTTGCCAAGTCTCTCTTCTTTCTTCCCCGTCTAACCAACGACTATATCTTGATTGGTGTATGAAGGATTGATAATCACTCGGTAACATCTATATCTAGCTCCTGTTGGTTGCTATCCTCGAAAGCCTTACCTTCCATGATAAGTCTATTAATTAGATTATTAACTTCTCCAAAAGGTCTTTTTGATAGGTAGTTAAGCACTTCATTAATTAAGTCTGCGTCGATAGGTATCTTCATTATCTTATTCTCCATACTGATTTAGGTCCAAGTTTCTTTCTGTGTCTCAGGTGTTTGGGTTTAAACCGTCTAATCTTTCTTTTCTTAGGCTTGAAGGAAAATTGTTTCATACTAAATCCTGCAAGTAAGGTTCTTCATAGGTATCCGATTTTAATATCTTACCATCTTCTCTATAGATAGGCTTGCCATCTTCTCCAAGCTTGGACATATTAGACTTGTGTACTCTATTAAAAGCTACATCAAAGTTCCAACCAAATGTATCAGCAAACCCTACGCATACATATACTAAGTCACAAAGCTCTTTCAGTATATCTTCCTTGTTCTTTTTATAATGCATTGCTTGCATTACTTCTTCAAACTCTTCCTTAATTAACTTCTTTCTTAAAGATTTGATCTTGTCTATAGAACTTCTTTCATAATTTGCATCCGTAGGATGTCCGAATGCTTTATGGAAAGTGTTTAACTTGGTTTGTAAAGTCTCAGATTTCATAAACATCATTCAGTATCACTGGGTTTAGTGTCAATCAAGTCTTCTACTTCTCGTATCAATCTATTGATATACCATTCTGCTTTATGTAAATCCTCCAGAGCAGTTCCTTTGTACCTGTACCTAGAAATATATTTAATAACATTTCCTTGCAGGTATCCTTCAAATTCTGGAGCAGCCATAGAGTTTTTTATCATGTCTATTGTTTCTACGCTACCCCTGTTGTAGTGAGGCGGATGATTAATATTATCTGGCATACTATATAAAACTCCTAAAAGGTTGGTCAATTTATATCCTTCTTAAATTCAATTATATTATCGCCATAGCTTATTTCAGTAGTCTGTTTGTTGACAGACAAAGAATATTTTCCTGCATCTCTTAATCCTTCTATAACATCTTCATCATGAAGGTAAGATAAGATTCCATATCCTACTTCTTTAATCAAAGTTGGAGCTTCTGCTTTAGAGAGATCATATACTCTCACCGTAAAGTCTTCCTCTGTATCTCCTTCTTCTAGATAGATAATAAGTTTTTCTTTTCTAGGATCAATCTCGTCAGATATTCCTAGAGCCTCATGCAAAAGCTTCTGTTTGTCCGTCATGTGACATCAACCTTTCAATTTGTTTTTCTAGAAACTGTCTTGTTTTAGGACAGTGTTCTTCCATCTCCGCAAGTTCACTCGTTACCTTCTCTAGTGGTAGAATTAGGATAGCATGTGATACTACAATAGATTTTATTTTATTAATATCTGATGTAATCTTCTCACAGTTCTCATCAAAGTTTAAATCAGACCAGTGAGTAGTCAGTGTCTTCTTTGTTCTTAACGTAATTATATTCCTTTCAGGTAGTTTTTGTTTCTCATGTATAGGAGAGAGATACCACACATTAGGATTCATGTCCATATCTTTTTCATGAACTCGAAGTTGTAGTACTACAGGCATGGTTACTTCTCCACTCTTATGGGTCTATAAAATTTACCACCTACATAATTATTATAATAAGCAGGTTCATCTGTTCCTTCAATAACAGCAGTAAGAACTTTAAGTTTCATCTGATAGAAACACTCATAGTATTTCAAGCTTCGTTTGTTTTCATATTCTCCTATGATTTGAAAGGTAAAATTTTTCTTACCAAGCTTGCCCATATCAGAATTAAGGTGCTTTGAAGAACCTGTATATGTTTCCCAACCAGAAGGCTTCTTTTTCTTGGCTCCAATATAATATTGTTTACAGCCTATGTAAGCCTTCTTGGTTTTCTTGTTCGTTATCTTGTATACAAAACCAAACTTATAATCAAGATCAGGAACAAAAGGTTTACGTTTATAGACCCAGTGCATTACTCAAGTTCTTCAAATTCTTCATGAACTTCCGTAAGTCTACCAGATTCTCTACCATAGTACACTCTACAGGCTGGCCCTGTCAAGCCAGAGAACCTGTTCTTGATAACTCGTACTGTAGTAGTATGTCTCTCTACCTCATCCTCATGCTGACCATTTCTCTCTAGGCCAATGACGATATCAGATAGCTGACCTATGCTGGCTGATCCTCTAAGCTGAGATAGGGATGTAGCAGCACCCTCTTCATGGCCTGTAGACATTGGCCTACGCAAGTGAGATACAATCAGCAAGGCAATATCAAGCTCCTGTACAACAGTACGCATCTTAGTCATGATCTCATCAAGTGCTCTACGTTCATCAGCTACGTTCTGATCTGATACTATGATACTGATATGATCTAGTACTACATACTTACAGTTCAGAGCCTTGGCAAAGTACCTTATCCTATTCAGAATAGAATCAATAGCATTCGATCCAAAGTGATCGTAGAAGAATAACCTTCCAGTACCTAGTGTGTTATCAAAGTACCTCTTCAAGTCTTCATCCTTTACAGATGAGAACTCTGATGGAAGATGTAGGCACTTGTTAGCTTCAAGACTCATGAAGGCAAGACCGCTTCTCTTTACCGACTCTTCCATGAACATCATACCGATGTTGTCATTGGTATTCTTAAAGACATGGTAGATAAGCTCTCGTAGAAACTGAGACTTACCTAGACCAGAACCTGCTGTAACAGTCACAAGCTCTCCCATGCGTATGCCATAGGTCAAGTCCTGTAGTCCCTGATAGGGATAGTTAATAGCAGCTTCTGCTGCTCCCTCAGTAATCGTATCCCACATTTCATGACCAGAGATAATACCTTCTGGTGTGTAGGTCTTAGCAGCCCACCAATCCTGTACGAATAGGTTCTTCTTGTTGTTCAGGAGATACTCATTCGCATCCTTATACTGGAGAGACATTACCTTTGCCTTGGGTGATAGCATCTCTGCTACTCTGGCAGATGCTTTACGGCCAGCATCATCATTGTCAAAGCATATTACAATCTGATCAAATGATGTGAGGAAGTCATAGTTATCTGTAATATCTTTAGCAGCAGCCGCTGCACCATTACGAATAGATACTACAGGCCACTTGCTACCCATGAGTTGATAGGCAGACATGGCATCGATCTCGCCTTCGCATATAGTAATATACTTACCACCTTCTTGAAAGGCTTTCTGCCCAAACAACATGGCACCTTTGATATTACCTTCAGAAAAGAAAGTCTTGTTCTCAGTGTTCCTAACCTTGTTAGCTATATGTTCTCCTTCTTTACTGTAGTAAGGATAGAAGTGCTTTGTTCCATTAAGCATAGCTCCGTATCGTCTACAAGTATCTTCTTCGATCCTTCTATCAGGGATAGCCTTGATGGTCCCTGTGCTTATCTGTTTTGTAGTAACAGAAACTTCCATATGTTCTTCCTCATCATAGTTTGAATTAGGAGGTATATAAAATGTACAACCATCTGTAAAACATTTTTTATTTCCGTTTGAATATACTCCTACGTTGTTGCTACTTCCGCATACTGGACATGCTTCATGTCGTATAAAGTCCGACATATTATTTTACCTCTTCAATATCAATTTCAAAATAATATGTACCTAGTGTTTCCTCCCACATACAATTCTCTGTAACGTACTCTTTTAGAGTATGTCCTTTCTTTATATAATCTTTTACATCCTTATCTTCGCTATCAATATTAAATATATTACACTGAGTTACTGCAACTTCGTACAGCATAGCTATCCTTTCATACTCTCTGTTACATCCTGAACTGTAGGTTCCTTCTCTACTGTTGTGAGGTATCTCAATCCATCTCCATATCTAAACACTCTCATGTCAGGAAAGCAAGTCCACTTGTAAGGACAGTACGCACAATCTCTTGCCAGTTTCATGTTTCCAGACTTACCTTCTGGTTGTGGTTGGTAGCATAGATCAGGCATCTCCTCACTCTTAGCTAGCTTCTTAACGTGCTTTATACGCTTGGTTGCATTGATCAAGGAGAAGTCATCAAGCTCCAGTAGAGCTAGTTCTCCTGTCACCTTGTTCATGGCTAGGAGATAGCCTGTGTCCTGTCCCTCTGCCTCTACATAGGCACTGATCTGGCCTATATAACCAAAGGGATCATCACTCTCTATGGTGCCTGTCTTGAATTTTCTGAAAGCAAAATCACTGGCTGATTTAATATCAACAACCTCACCATCAATCTTACAATCTATATGACCCTTTATTCCTTCAAGCTGGCATTGCTTTTGAAGTTCCTGTACTGAATGCCCAGCTTCTTTCGCAAGGAAGATAACCAGTTCTTCGATGATAGAGCCATAGAGAAACTTAATGAGAGTTCCTCCTGTATAAGATCGCTTAACATCTGGACCATTAAGTTCCATCCAGATTTTACGATCCGGCTTACCGATTGAAGACATCCGTATATTTTTTTCATGAGATGTATTCCTTTTTTCTTCTAGCTGCTTAACTACGACATCAGAAAGCCCTTCCAAGAAAGCCTCTAAGTTTTCCTTAGAGACTTTCTTGTTGGACTCTATTCTACTATAGATGTCAGAAATTAAAGTGGATATGTGCATAGCTGCCCTCTCCCTCGCCCGCTATGCTTCTTGATCATACGAGCATTTCCGAAACTACTATCGCTCATCACAAGCCCTAATAAACGACTACTTAGAAGTCGTCGTCGTTGTTACCGTACTCTACCAACTCGATTACTTGTACCTTGTTAAGGTATAGGGATGTACCATACTTGTCAACAAAAGCATGATTTTTATTGAAAGCAACCTTAACTCTTACGTCACTCCCATTACCAATGAGTGTACTTGTATCCATTGGTTCTTTATCAGAGTTCATGACAGGAACAGTATAACGAGTACGGGCAGTTACAAACTCACCCCTATCATCATTCTTGTTCTTGAATTGAACACCATTAGAAGCCAGTAACTCTCTACTCTTGTCAGAAAGATGACCAATGTCCATTTGGTGCTTGTCGGAGTACTCATCCTTACGGTCTAGCTTACTCCAATAAGCTTTGCCATCAATTATCGCAGTTTCTTTCTGTGCAGCCATCATATTTGTCTCCTTATGTTGAATGAATATACCACCATACTACGCTACAAACGATATGTCAAGCTTGTTCTCGAACCTAACATATCCCTTGATCTGTAAGGAACTCCAAGCTTACGAAGCTCATCGGATAAATCTTCATCAGCCTGTTTCCTAGCCTCTACTGCTAGCTTAACACCAGCAAGTCTCTTCTCACGGTAAGCTTTCTTAGCTTGAGATAGTTCAACAGTCATCTCATCAATAGCCAAGCGCAAAGCTTCTTCATCCATGTTTTCAAATTCTTCCATAGTAACCTCCTTATTAAATAGTTATTTTATTTATATGATTAACAGGTATAGAGAAGAACTTCTCTCCTTTAGGAACATACCTATTAGGAACCTCGACTACTGTTGCATGTTCTTTCATAACAGTATCAGGTATTGCCCAAGCTTCTTTACAATCTGCTCTGAGCACATAGAATGTAAGGTCTTTTTCTATTTTGTCAAGTAGCTTTTGTTTTCTATATGGTATTCTTACATCTTCCCATGTCTTAGGCCACTCTTCTGCCCAAGAAAACTTTATTTCTGCTTCAGAAAAGCATAGAGTACCATCTTCTGAAAGACTTTCTATATCACAGGAATAATTTTCCTGTACTGTTAGTATTATATGTTTATTCTTTATAAGATATTTTTGTATAGCTTCTTTAGCTAGACCATCAGTTCTATTATACAACTCACGGTTGAATCGTTTAGTTTTTCCTAATGAGTTTCTTGCCATGTACCACCTATCTTTGCATCAGCATTCAAAGGTATTTGCAT